>Ga0257117_1001251_pt1 | contig 15557 bp, 13 predicted proteins | sample SI112_135mmetaG_FD_190157 | JGI IMG/M metagenome (GOLD analysis project Ga0257117, IMG submission 190157) | Marine microbial communities from Saanich Inlet, British Columbia, Canada - SI112_135m | ecosystem: Environmental > Aquatic > Marine > Inlet | place: Canada: British Columbia | collected... | reverse complement strand
TCTGGGCCTGTGGGCGCTAGCCCTAGAGCTGTCCCCACATACTGAGGGATCTTATTTGGAAATAGTTGAAAATAGGCCTCTAGTAAACGCGTGTTTTTATACATATTTTTTTCATCAATCTTTCTATTCACAATATTTGCAAATAAGTTATCGACATTACTTTTTTCAAGTAACCCCTTATTATAATTTTCACTTATACTTTCCCAGTCCACTAAAAGACTTAGTGTTTCCTTTTTAAGATTTGAATGCATTTCTTTTTTTAACTCAACTTGATAAGCCTTGAGCTGTTTTGCTTTAATCACAACTTTAACATTTTGATTATTGGTTTTGTAAGTAGTGGTAATTGTCCATAGCTTAGTAAGGGAGTCATGCTCTACCCCGCGACTCCAGTCCTTTCCACTTTCAAAGTAACCATTTACTTTATCAACCTTTTTATTTTGAATCCAAATGCCTAGGGCATTTTGGTGCTCTGATTGCCAGTAGAGATTACTGATAATTAACGACTGGAAATTTTTTACCGAGTTAATTTGTGCACCTGGTCTATAAATAAATACTTTACTGGCAGCGCGTTCGATATAAAAAGAGTGGTCTAGCTCTTTTTGTAATCTATTTGCATCTACTTGCAAGGCACCCATTTTAGATCTGTCTTCAACCAAGGTATTTTGAAAATCAAATGCTTGTATTTTCTTTTGCCCTTCAATTTGGAGAAGCGAGTTAAGTTGAATATTAAATCCATTTGCTCCTCCTAGTAATTCACCCATTTTGCTGTCAACTTTTGAAGTGACTTCTATGTGGACTTTATATAAAAGCCCCTCTCCCGCCAAAGGGAGAAAGGATTCACATTGAGAAGGGGTGCTGCTAAACCAAGATAGTACAAACACAAGAGCATAAAACATTTCAATCTCCTTAGAATATACTTACTGAATCCGAGTCAGAGAAAAGAACACCATCTTGAGTAATACCGCTCCATCTAAATAGATCATAAGAGTAGCGTCTTTTGTCTCTAAATGGTGGTTTGATATCTACATAAATATAAAGTCTACCGTTAAGTGTGCTTGTATTTGAATAGGTAGACACCACACTTCTACCAATGTATTGACCGGTCCGAGAGGTAATCTGTGCTTTAGCGTCTATCGCCAAATCCTCTTCAACAATCTTTAGGTTGGCACCCACACCGGCAGCAGCAATTAGTAAATCAACTTCTAATTCTGCACCAGCATCGATGTTAACTGAAGGATAGATTTGGCTGACAACAGCTGAGTCAAATACCTTATTCACCACAAGTGCACCAACTTCTCCTGAGCCGTATACTCTCACATTCATCGGGATGAACCCCGCTAACATAAATCGAATATTTTTAGCTTTGCTTACTGAATGTGATGAGCTTGCATTTTGAGAAAAAGGAGCTGCCTCAACTTGGTTATCACTTAGAATGGGATCGTTTCCAACATTAACCTCATAGTATCCTTGAAAACGTGTTCCATGTGTACTTGAAGCGTAAGTTTCAGCGTTAAGTACTCTTTTTGAACTTCCAAAAATATAAATCTTACTTTCAACAAAGTTAGAAGCATAGGCCTTCGTCGCTCCAGTTGTACTGGCCTCTGAATCAATATTGAGTGAAACACCAAAACTTCCCCTGTCTCCCCATTCATTAGAATAGCTTTTTGAAACATGAGTGTCCTTTGGCGGAGTGGAAGACTGATCTTCCTCATCTCTAGCAAGGGATGCGACGGCATGTTGCTCCATAGCTTCACTTGTAAAAACCTCTTCATCTATTTCAACATTTCTTTGATACATCTTAGAGTCCCCACTATGAATTTGCAGTACTTCATACATGGGATCGAGGATTTCCCTGCCATCAATATTAAGACCAGTTGTACTGCTGAAAAATTCTTCATTTGCAGCATTCAAAATTTCTTCCGAGCGATCATGATCTCTTAAAAAACTTTCCTGTCTATCTAACATTTTCGAATAAAGCGAACGCCTAATTTTCATTCTTCCGATTGTTGCGCCTTCTTCTGAGCTTTCATCTCCAACGAGACCTGCCAAATACTGTTTAAACTCTTTTGTAGAGCTTTGGTATTTATCATAACTAGAGTTTCTAAGTGAAAGACCTTTTTGATTGAGATTTACTTCTAACTGGTTGAGGAATTTATAATATTTTCCAGCATTCATAATTGTTTGCTCATAAACGACTTCACCATTATCATTTAAAATGATCTCACCATTGAGATCTTTCAAAGGATTGGCGGTTAGAACTGTAATTTCATCGTCAGCACTTAAATTCTTATTCCTACCGATGATACCGCCCTGATCGTCGTATATTGGGTGCCTGGATAAACTAAAGGGTCTATGTTTAAGACTTTTGTAGACCTTATATTCTTCATTACAGTATTTGCTATTAGGCGAATCACTGCAGCTAGTGAGGCCTACAATTTTCTTATTTCCTTTTTTAACCTTATCTGGAGTATTAGGTGACTTATTACTGGTATAGTCATTTGCCATGGCAGCGAAGGCCATGCTTAGTAAAATTAGTACTTTAAACATTATTGATCTCCTTGATAGGGTACAACTCAGTCTATGATGCTTTGCACTGTTTTTTAGTAGATAAATTATACGCGCTAAATGCCTTAAGTATTTGTTTTTATATGACGATTAAGAGAAATGAAGAAAATCGAGCTTGCCCACATTGAGGAAAAATTGATTCTCAAAGGCCATTCCGAAGCTTCAAGCTTAGCGCGAAGTTTGCTTTTACAAAAGGGTGAGACTCCCTTTATTTGGGAAAAGCTCTTCCGTCTGTTCACAAGATATGGTGCCAACAAACACTTGGTAAAGTTATTAGACTTTAGAGGGCTGCCTTCGCAAAGAGAGCTCAAGAAATTAGTAGTAAGAAAAAAATTAAATATTTTGGCCGCTGTCATTTCCCTCCAAGGTGCTTGGAAATTTGCAGAAAAAATTTTGGCCATCACTCCGGCCAGAAATATTTTTGATTTTGAGATTAACGCAAACGTTTATTTTCTAAATGGTGATTTTGAAAAAGCGATGGAAATTTATGGACGCATTTTAAAACTTCAAAAACCTGAGAGTTACTCAAAATACCATCATGCCCTTTCAAATTTTATCATCACCTCTTTACATGCTGGTAAACTTAATGAAAGCCGAGAAAAACTCGCTATTTTCAAAAAGTATGCGAAGACTTCACCTCAATTATCTTACTTTTATTACAATTTAATGGGCCTATACCATTTTAAAAAGAAATCTTATGAAAGAGCAAATGCATGGTTTTTAAAATCTTCCAACATAAGAAGTCCAATTAGAAAGCGTCCCTTTCCCGGCTCTCGTTTTCATCTTGTTTTTTGGTGTGCCTGTTTGTGTCGCCTGGGAGATAACCGGGGTGCAAAAAGGTTATTCAATCACTATAAGCTTCAATTTCAAGGTGACTATAAGGCAGGTCTAAGCAGAGCTGAAACCTATCTTTTTAATTTATCGTTTATCAATGAACCTAAAGTTACCGGAAAAGAGCACCTTTTACTTTTTTCTTATCCAGAAATCCCCATGGCCTATCAAGCAGTTTCAAAAGATGAGCTAGCTGCCGCGGCTTTGCCAAATATTGTGGCCTCCAAGGTTTTCTACCTCTACACAGGTGAAATAAAAGAAAATGGGAAGTTTCGCTTAGATGATTCAAAAGAAAGCTATTTGTTATCAATGGTACTTGCAACAGGAAATTTGGGAATAAAAGTTGAAAGGTTGTACGAGCTTCTATGGCCTGACGAGGTTTTTAGTTACTCTCAGTTACCTGATCGCTTAAGAAAAATAATTTCACGAATTAAATCAAAGTTTTCAATTGATATAACTATAAATAAACAGATTGTTTTAATAAAAGATCCAAAAGATTTTTGTGCAAATATATTAAAGAGTGAATTATCAATTGTCTCTAAGCTCGCATTATTTGACTCCCAGAGCTTTGCTGATTACTACAATACTTCACTATCAAAAGCACAAAAAAAATTAAAACAACTCTGCCTTGAAGGTAAACTTCAAAAAAGAGGTACAGGCCGTGCGACCCGCTATCAAAGTGTGGTCGTCACTCATAAATAAATAGTTTCACACCCCTTGAAAATGACCCCTGAATCACCTGAAAATGAGGGCCCATGTCTGCTGAATTATTCACTATCGCTTCTTCTTGTGTATATATTTCCACTCCCTTTCCAAGGAACAACCGTGGATTTAAAACTTTATTGTAAAAATTAAATTTACCGTGGAGAGGATAAAATGAAACTATTAGCTAGTATTTTGGTGTTATTTTCCATTAGCTTTAACATCGCCGCTGGCGGCGGTCATAGTGAAATTTCACTGCCTAGTGAGATTAATGAGATTTACCAAAATACAAATAAAAAATTAGAAGGGACATTTTACGATACAGGTCTACAAAAGCTGATTGTTAAGGCCTATACTTCAACTCGAACAGTAAACTCAAAAACAGTTGGATACTTAGTTTCGGATATGGCCTATCACTCTAGTGAACACTACGAAATGCCCTTTGTTGAAATTTCAAAAGAAAAGACCAAGCTGACCAGCTTTATGCTTGACCTACTTGAATTCCTGGATCCAGAAGAACCTGGAACAGAAAAAACTATCCTTACAATGCTTCAGTTTGAAAAAGACTTGATTAAATTAATCGATAGTAAACCTGAGCAAACTTGGTATATGTACCGCTATAGTCTAAGTGATGGTGGATCTATTTACGAGAATGGAGTCATCATCTATTCTGGAGAGCGACATTCCGTCTTCTATAGAGTTACTTATTGGGAAAGCGTTTAGGAAGTCTACTCACTGAGCTTGCAATCTATTTCAAGTGAATTAACTTAATGAGATATTAATTTTGTTTTCTGCTAAAATATTGTCATTGTAGAGTTATCAAGGATAAATATATGAGCAAAATGTCCCTATTAATGGTATTTTTCATCTCAACTTCTTTATTTGCTGACTGCATGGAAGATCGCTTTGGAAATTCTATTTGCGGAGAAGGTGACTGTTTGAAGGGTCGGTCAGGTCATGTTGCTTGTGCAACTGCAGATGAAGGCGCCTGCATGGAAGACAGCTCTGGAGATGTTATATGTGGAGCAGGGGACTGCGTAAAAGGCCGATCAGGCCATGTTGCTTGCGCTTCCAAAGAAAACGGCTCATGTATGGAAGATCGACGTGGTAATATCATCTGTGGGGCCGGGGATTGTATGAAGGGAAGATCTGGAAATGTTTCTTGTGCTACAACTGAAGATGGCTCATGCATGCAAGACAGGACCGGAAATGTAACTTGTGGAGCAGGGCCATGTAAGCTGAGTCGCTCTGGAAAAGTCTCTTGTCAAGCCCCTACTCAAACCCACCATAAGTAGTAAGTATACTGTGTTAAATGTTAACAACAGTTAAACACCTCCATCTATTGATTCAATCAAAAAACTAAGTACAATTATTAAAAGCTCGAACTAAGGAGTCGCTGGTGAAATTTGTCCTACTAATAATGTCAATTACTTTAATCTCTTGTTCACATCATGGTGGGAGATATTTAAAGAAGTTTGATACAAATGGTGACAGCAAAATTTCGAAGAGTGAATGGGATCAAGGCCACAGCGAAAAATTTTCTAAAAAAGACAAAAATGGTGATGGGTTTTTAACAGAAGAAGAAATTGGCAAGTTTCATTGTAAAAAGAGTCAAAAAGGCGCAAGCTGCCCGTATTCATCCAAAAAAACTAAATCAAAATGTAGCGGTAAGAGTCATTCAGACTGTAAAAAACAGTGTGAGGGAAAAGATGGCAGCTGTCCTTTGAAAAATAAAGATTCGTAGTTACTTCTTTTCACCACCAGTTAAAAAAAATATTCATTTCACTTAAGTCTCCACCTGTGCACCTGATTGAAGAAAAAGTAGATTTTGGCAGATAGGTGGAGACCCAAAGCATTTGAAAAAGTTACATAATTGATAAGCTGAATTGTTCCAAAAAACACAGAATTTGACCCATTAAATTGAGTTATTTCGCCTATTTCCCTATAAATTATTCAACTAGATTTTCACTTTCAAGCCAATTCTGTAGGACATATTAGATAGACATAAATTGGGAAATTGAATGTACAAACTATTTAAGATTACAGTTGTTTTTTTGTCTTTAATTAGTTGGGGCATTACCTATGCAAGTGTAAGTAGCATTTGCGAAAATATGAAAAATGGAACTTATCAGGATAGTGAAAAAAGATACACTCTTGAATTGAATCAAAGTAATCTTTGGGATTTTGCTAGCGAAAATGATGATGAGCAGTGGGCGAAGTTTGTCACGGTAAAATGCGATGACAGCGAAGTCTTTGTATTTCAAAATAGTGCAAAATTTCCAACTCACTATGATTTTTTGAACAAAGTAATTTACAGTGATACCTTATCCAAAGAACAATTCAAGGCAATGACTCTGGGGCGTAAAGGCAGGGTTCATCTCTTAGGCGTTCTCAATTACAAACGAAACTTCGAAGGTTACGAACCAGGTACTCACTATCAATTTATTAGTAGTGATAATTTTAGTGCAAGTGAAATTTACCAGTTAAAAGTAAATCTTCTTTCCCGTGTAAAGCTCACCTTACTTCACATATACTATTTCCCTTCACCTCTCATTAGACAGGCCGTAAAAGATGACCGCGATGCTTACAATACTTTGGGAATTGATGTGGAATTTCCTGGGCAACCAAGAGAATACATAAGCTACTCTGCAGGCTGGTCAGCGGGCAAGGTGGTTAGAATACTATCGAGCGAAATCGAAACAAAATGGATCAGCGGAGAAATAACAGCAAAAGATATCCTTGTTGTTGACAAGGTTCCAAGGGATATCCCTCCTGTTGCTGGAATCATTACTTCAGAGACTTCTTCAAGCTTTTCTCACGTGGCATTACTATCAAAGATGATGGGGACTGTTTTTCTTTATGAAAAAGATGCCTACTTTCTTGATAAATGGAAGCAAAGAGAGAATACCTTGGTTTTTATTGAAACGAAGGAAAAGGAAGATCATTTCTACAGTGATGTCAGATCCATCGTTGAAATTCGTGATAACTTAACTGAGAAAGACATTGAAAAGGTATTGAGGGTCAGGACAATTCCTGCTCGCAAGATACCAGAGTTTAATCACCAATATGCTAAACTAAAATCCATTGATAGCTATATTTTTAGTGATAAAAATAAAATTGGGGCCAAGGCGGCAAACCTCGGTTTTATTTGCCAAGCTCTAGAAGAGTGTCCAATAGGATTTGCCCTCCCATTTTCATATTATGAAAACCATTTGGATACAAGCTTAGCGAGCGGATTCACTATTAGGGAGACAATAAAAGCTCTACTAGAGGGAAATGATCTTAGTGCTGTAGAGCTCTCCAAAACATTGCAACAGATAAGAGACCTCATTAAGACCACAGCGGTAAATCGTGGTGATTTTAAAAAGATATATGGGGAAATTCAGCGTGTCTTTGGTAAAGATGAGGTTCGAATAAAACTGAGAAGTAGTAGTAACGTTGAAGATCTCAAGAACTTCAATGGTGCAGGGTTGTACAGTTCAAAAGCGGCTTCTTCTATATCCAAAGAAGAAATTGAAAAAGATTTAAAGAAAGTCTGGGCCTCACTCTACTCAGAAAGGGCCTATATTGCCAGAAATCTAGCGGGCCTTAAAGGCCTTGGCACTTCCATGGCCGTTGTGGTCCAGGCATCATATATAGGAGAGTTGGCAAGAGGCGTTTTATTTATTGATAAAAGTGGTTATGGAAAAAAACCGAAAGTAATTGTCTCAGGGTTTCCGGGAGATCAGCTCAAAGTTGTAGATGCGCCAGCGGGTAAAGTACCAGAAATTGTTGAACTATCATCTTACGGAAGAACAAAACTCGTCAGAAAAACTACCGAACTTCCTGATGGGCAGAGAGTCTTAACTGAGGCCCAATATCAAGAGCTTCAGTCCAAGTCTAGTAAACTCTTTGGACGCTGGATTACTTCTAGATCTCTTGATGAGAAGAAAGTTGTTCTAGATATGGAATGGAAGCTTCTAGCAAGTGGTGAAATCATTATAAAGCAACTACGTCCTGTGCCAGAAAAGAGTGGATCCCAAAATGATCAGCTGGTAACAACTGTTGTGGGTAACAAGGGGGCCATTTTAAGAATAAAACTTAGAGAGTCCTCCAATGGCCTAATTGCCCTAGCTCTCAACATGGACCTTGAGCTAGATTCTATGGCCTTTATCTTTGATGAATCACTTTCCACCGTAGGCCCAATTACTAAGGTTAGTGGAAAAAATCGAGGAGGTATACCCTTTGAAGTGAATGCTAACATGATGAAAGGAAATTTTTCAAAGACTGCTTGGGGTGAAAAATACTCAGGTTATGAATACGAAGTAAGAGAGGTGAGTTTTGTACTTGAAGTTCCTCTTCCAGACGTACCATCTTTTAAAATATTAATGAAAAGAGAGGAGAGAAGGCTTCCAGGTACATCGCGTGTAACCAACCCTATAGTGAGTATAGAGGAGCTTGAGTTTGAAGTTTTGGCATTGAAATCAGACTTGCCTGGATACAACCCTGAATATAAAAATAGAGAAATTTCTGTGGAAGCTGAAATTGTTCCGGTTCCCATGGTTGATAAAGTCATTGAAGAGCTTACGGAAACCTACCAAAGCACTAGTGGCTACAGTATTGAGCTTAAAATGGAGCTTCTTCTCAGCGAAGGCTATGATGCTAGGGGACTCGACTACTACAACGTAACTTCAGGTAAAATTACTGGTCTGATAGAAAAAGATATTGAATTCAACTCACCTCTTGCTGTGGAATACAGTGCTATTGATCACAACAGCGAGTTTGGCATTGCCTTTGATTTTCTCTTCGCTGACAACCTGACAGAAGCCGAGAAGGTGGACTTAATCAAGATTCATGGGCGTTACTTACACTTTGAACCTGCCTGGGAAGATTATTAATCGGCACAGATTGTATGGCCTATTTTCCACCAAACCTTTAAGTTAATTGCGGCCACAGTGTAGCTCGTAAGCCTTGTAAGCCCTGTGCCATCTGTGTTCATGACCCAGACATTTTTAGCAGCATTGGTATTTTGTGTATTACTACCATCGAGGGCCATGTCGCTATTAAAAAGTATTTTTCCTGAAGCTGTTGGGTGCATTTCTGCAGCCGAGGCGTTTGTTAAACTCGTTAGAGGTGTTTTACTTGATCCATCTGTATTCATAGACCATATATTTTCAACACCGATACTTGCGTCACTCCCATCGAGGGCCATATCAGAGATAAAATAGATCTTGGTGCCATCGATGGAATATCTCCCCTGGTTGGCATAAGCAACGATTAGATTTGTTAGGGGTGCTCTATTTGAACCATCACGATCCATCCGCCAAATGTTGAGCTTTGCTCCAGCATTGTTGGCGTCACTTGAGTCAAAGGCGCCTGCACTATGGTAGAGAATCTTAGTTCCAGTAATAAAAAAGTGAGCTTGAGATGAACTTGCTGTACTATTGGACATGAGTGCACTTTGACTACTTCCATCAACATTGACAGTCCAAATATTCCATTGAATTGTTGAAGCATCAAGAAGGTCGGCCGTGTTTTTTGATCTATAGACAATTTCACTACCGGCACTATTAAAAAAGGATTGTATATTTGCACCTTTAGCGTTGTAGTTGGTGAGGGGAAGATAGTTACTTCCATTTGAATTCATGATCCAAATATTTTTTATGGCAGACGTATTGGTGGCATCAGTTCCATCAAGCTTTCCTGTACTCCTAACGGCGATATATTTTCCAGCTGCATCGATATGCTCGGATCTGCCATATGCACCAGCCGCGGTATAACTAGTTAAATTAGTATGGGCAGCAGTAGGGGCCGCATAAGTTGTAGTCCAAACATTCATATTTCCATTGGCCAGAACAGTATCGGTTCCATCGAGTTTTTTATCGCTGTAATAGATAATTTGACCAGTTTCGGAGAGAGCTGGTCCACCAACTGATGCAGTATCATGTTGGGTAATAACCTTACCACCTGTTCCGTCAGTATACATGGCCCAAATATTTGAGTTCGTTCCTGCGTTCAAAGTATCAGTGCCATCGAAGGCCCCATCATGGACGTAGAGAAACAGGGTTTTATAATTAGAACAAGTAGTCGTAGTTGCAGCTGCTGCAAGACCGTCATCTTGAATATCATCCGATAAAACGCATGATGAAAAAATGCCAATAAGGCAAATTGCTAGAAGCACTCTCATGCAACCCCTTCGGTCAGGAACTTCCACTATTTTATCATGTAGTACATGAAATCTTCATTAAGAGAAATACACTTCGGGGGAGAGTGATAAATAATATTTATTTTTAAGTGGCAACTCATTTGATTTATTGCTACTTGCGCTGGGCCAGCTACACATATGTTATAAAGTGGATTTTCTGAAAAACCCCTGCTAGCTAGTTAATATTGATAAATTTGACCATTATTAGACTCAATATCTTATTGAAAAGGAACCTCAAGATCTTTTACATTTTTTCCAAAGTAACTTTGTGGAAGCGATGGTCTCACGCCTAGGGCCTTTTCTTTACTACTGATACAAGTTTTGACGTTGCTGTGAAGGTCTGCCCATGTGACTGACTTGCCCATTTCTTCAATTATACAGCCATCCCAAAAGGTGTACTCTTCGTCAGCACTGCAACCAAAGCTTGGCAAATTTTTATGAGCAGCTGTAAGGATAATTCGATTATCTCCTGCTAGAGAAGAGGTGATAAACTGTCCTGAGTAACAAGCTGAGATGAGTATCACTGTAGGTGCATTTCCACAGTAACTATTTACTACCGAGCTAATAAATTTGGGTGGAATTATTCCAAGTCCCCTTATAAGAAAACCTTTGCCCTTGGCCCCATGGCTTGTCATATGAATTAAACATCCATCAAGTTCTGGATTAATTTCTAGGGCACTAAAGCCTGCAATTAAGTTTTCTGCAGTGGGAGAAAAAACTGTTCTATCATCAACATAGTTTGGATCAACTGAGTAGTGAATTTGACTATCAATACCACTAGAGCGAAAGAGCTCTGATATATCTGTTCTGCCAGCATCAAAGTTTGCGATTTTAGCATCACCGGAGATAAATATTCCCTTCCAATCATAATTGTTTGAATAGATTTCTTGTGAAAATGAGTGAAAACTAAGAAAAAGGCAATAAGCTAGAAATAAATATTTCATAAGTGCTCCATAGCAAGACTGTATGGGGGGACCTTCTCATAAAGCTGAGTAAGATCAATACTTTGGAAAAGTTTACTTGGAAATTAGGGAAAATCAGTACTATTTATAAACATCAATAGATACCATTTTGTGGTTTTCATTATTATTCTTATCTTTTTTACAACTTTTGGGTTTCAACCCTTTGGAATCCTTATTCCGTGTTAATCATGACCTCGGTGTTACATTTTTTATTCGGAGACTTTTATGAAAGCTTTTGCCATCATTATTTCAGCAATTTTAATTCCTGCCTCTTTTGCTTCAACCCCTGCACAACTTTCAGAATTTTATGAAGTGCCTGTCACTCAAATAGAAAATGTGGATGCAAGGATGGCAGAGATGAAACATAAAATTACCTCTGAAAGTTGCAACCTATCATTTGAATCAGAAGGCAGTGTAAGAGCATTGCTTCCAATAACCGAGAGCATGGTTGGGCACCAATATTCGCTGGGACTAGCACAGGTGACATTTTGTGATCCTGAAATGGCTGCGGACCTAAATGATGATGAACTGACTGAAGAGGTTACAGGGGTGTTACCATTGGGTTTAATGCTTCATTCTAGATGCATAAATATTATGTATATGGCGCCAAATAATTCCTATGCTAAAAAAGATCGTTCATATTTAATAAGAACAGTTGTTCAGGAAGAGTACTCTATACATCTTAAATGTCAGTAGCGAAGGGTGCCAAAACCTGGTATTAGGTGTGGTCCAAACCTTGGCACATTAAATACTAAGTTATATGACTATCTTTTCTTTTTCTTACCTGGTTTATATCCACGCATAATCTTTTTTATAGCGGCGTCGTCGAGAACCTTTTCACACTTGGTAAGCTCTTTTAGTTTAATCTTTGCTTTTTTATGGCAAATGCCCATGCAAATCCCGTGATGCGGAAGTGGCGGAGTGAAAGGTGGGTAAGCACAACCACTGTGACAACCAACATTTCTGGCAAATAGGGCCATACATTTTTTTGTCTTTTTACTAACCTTTGACTTCTTCTTAGACTTCTTTTTTGACTTCTTTTTCTTACTTTTTTTCTTTTTATACTTTTTCATTATTTTTTTTATAGCGGCCTTGTCGAGAACCTTTTCACACTTTGTTAGCGCACTTGGCTTAATTCCAGACTTACCATGGCAAGCGGCCATACAAATCCCGTGATGGGGAAGTGGAGGTGTAAAGGGAGGATAGCCGCATACACTGTGGCATCTCACATTTTTACCAAATAGCTTGGCACAGCTTTTTTCTTTTTTACTTTGTTTTGTATATCCATTCCCAGGAATAGCAATGAGAACAGAAATGGCAATAAACAAAATATATTTCATGATAAACCCCTCAGTTTTGTTGGATATCGGATCAATCCAACTAAATAATGAGTTTTGATTTATCTGATAAGGTTAGTTTTCTGTTAATATTGAGAAATCTAGACTCTAATAACTTCCACCATTAACACAACCGAGGACATGATAGGTGAAGTCAGAGTGGAATTCATTTAATTGTGCGTCAGTCTTTCCACGGTAATTTAGATTCACAGTAAAAATACTGGAGTAAGATAGAGAAGGGATAACAAAAAATAAAATAAAAATTTTCACCAGAATGCTCCAAGGTAGTCGCAACATAAACGGAGTTGATATATGGAAGCAAGGCCTGCTCTTACTTTTAAGCCAAATAAGAGCAAATACTATTCGGGTTCAAAATCTTCCGCGACCCATGGCGGCGAGCATGGGAGCTACTAAAACTCCAAGTCATCGGTTAAACTGGGGAAATAAATTACTGTCGTCCTGGGGGGGGAAATGGTTAATCAATGTCCATGGAGTGGTCTTGAGCCTGGAAGCATCTCTTTTTGTGAGAAAAAACTTTGCGCTCTCATTGTGGAGCCAGCGAACTCTTGGTCTAATATTGGTTTTATCATTATTGGGCTACTTCTATTTTACAAATGTTACAAAAATGGACAACTCGACTTACTTCCTATTCCCATAGGCTCATTTTCACTTGGAATCGGATCTTTTGCCTTTTATGCTACTGGCACATTCTGGGGAGAGTACTTTGATAATCTAAGCATGTTTCTTATTAGCAGTTTTATTATTGGCTACGCGCTTAGAAGAATTGTTAATTTTTCAAATTTATGGCTGTACTTGTTTATCAGTTTTATAACTCTCTTTTCTGGTATCATTCTCTATCTCAACCATAGTTGGGGAATTGCTATTTTTATAGGTCAAATTGTAATTGGAGAGTTGTTAGAGTTATCACTTTTTTTAAAAAAGAATCCATCTGATAGCTACAAAATAGTCCCTTTGACTATTTGTATTCTATCTTCGGCAATCTTAGTTTGGATACTAGATCTAACCGGAAAGGTGTGTAACCCTGATAATCACATCTTCAACGGACATGCTTACTGGCATCTTGCACTATCTGTTGGTCTTTATTTGTTTTATATATTTCAGCAACAATTTTCGAGTTATCAAAAAAAAACGGAGAAATGATAAAATAAAATTTCTTTAGGTATTAAGGATAAGTCGTTAATAGTAGTCTTAATTTTTTCATACTACACACTTTCTGAAACTTTCTGAGTTTGGGCCTGTATAGTCTATATATATAAATTCAATACTAATAATACAAATAAAATTTGTTTATAAAATCAGGGGACCTCATGAAATACGTTCCTACCATGGTATTTTTAATTCTATTTTCTATGACTGCTATGGGCACTGAGTATACATATTGTAAGGTAAATCTTCTTGATGGAGCTACAATGGATTTAAAACTCGACTTTAAAAGACCTGCAGTAGCGCAGAGTGTACCCGCACTTGTGTTTATTCATGGAGGGGGACTTGTAAGAGGAAGCAGGCTTACATATTTAAATGAATTAGATCGGGCAAATGCCATGGGTTTTGCTGCTCTTACTATTGATTACAGGTTAACCATAAAGGCAGAGGACGAAACAGTTGAAAACGATCAGCCGAATGATGAATACTATCAAGTTGGTGCTAAGGCACCTGCTGGAATGAGAGATGTTCAATGTGCTATCAAATGGCTTAAGTCAAATGCACTCTCACTTGGAATTGATCCAAGTAGAATTGGAATACAAGGTCACTCAGCAGGAGGCTATCTGGCATTAATGCTAGCGACAGCAAGTGCCGCCCCGATCTTTAATTTTACACCAATGCATCAAATTCAGTTTGTAGATGGCAATCTTGCTCAAATGGAAGTGCATAATACTTCTGTTCAAGCGGTCTCCCACTTTGCTGGTCCTAATAATATCGCCAATTGGCAAAACACAGAAGAGTTCCATCCTGCCGTCGTTGAAATGATGGAAAATTTATTTTTTACACTAAGTCTAGAGGATATCCCAAGTCACCCAATGGCCATTAGAATAAGTCCTTTCTATCATCTGAGTACATTTGTTCCGCCAATTTTGGCCTTTCATGGTAGAAGTGATGACCTGGTACCTTGGCAACAAACTGAATCTTTTCACAATCAAAATACTCAAAGTTTTGGAAATACCCAAACGACTTATTTTATTGAAGGCGAAGAACACATGTATACTGATATGGTTCTTTGCTGGATGATGGATAAAGTCTACGAGCATTTCGACAAGGTATTATTACAAAATGAAAGTGCCAGCTTGAATAGCTCAATAATTGATTTCGCTCCCTCTTATGTGAATCTAGGTCGTTGCAACTCAATTTAATATTTCCTTACTCTTAAATTTCCCAATAAGTAAGTGAATCAAGAGTGATAAAAGATTCAAGCTTTCCTTGCGGAGAAAAAATGCGCACATTGTATTTTGCCTTATAGCCTGAAGCTTGCTCAGAACGACCATCTTCATCAGTTACGATTTCACATGTAATATTAAAAGTTTCTTCACCAGAAGTTGTTGTTTTACAGTGGGTAAGTCTTAACCATATTCTTTATTGTTAATTCAAATTTTTCAGATAAGTACAGCTTGCTGATACTCACAAATAAGGCCCAATATACCGAGTATGTAGGTATGAGGATTTTTAAAGTTATTTTATTTAGTCTTTTGGTATTTAGCACATATTCCTCGTGGGCAGAAATTTGTGTTGGGGAAGATGCATCGTACACGAGTTTTGGAAATACAACTGTAACTTGGTATTTGAATCCTACAACAAAAGTATGTGTAACCAGAATTATGGTCAAGAGTCCAGAGGGTTATAGTCGTGAAATACTCTTTGACGAGCGAGGTTATTTTTCAACAATTGATAAAGATAGTACCTTCGAAACCACAAGGTCTCCTGAAAAAAAATCTTGGGCAGTATGGCCTGCTCTCAAAAGAC
>Ga0257117_1001248_pt1 | contig 15578 bp, 14 predicted proteins | sample SI112_135mmetaG_FD_190157 | JGI IMG/M metagenome (GOLD analysis project Ga0257117, IMG submission 190157) | Marine microbial communities from Saanich Inlet, British Columbia, Canada - SI112_135m | ecosystem: Environmental > Aquatic > Marine > Inlet | place: Canada: British Columbia | collected... | reverse complement strand
CCCATTCATCTTTTAATTCATTCCAATCTGGCTCAGAAAAGGCCGTCACTTCATAGTTTAAAACATCATAATCCCTTCCATCATGACTTTCTAGACGCTGCTCAATCAGCTCCCAGCGTATTCCTGCATATGGCTCTCCAAGCAGTCTAAAAATAATTAACTCTTCATAGATTCTTTTTTCAACAAAAATATATTCAATGCCAACACCATAAAATGGTACCCCCTTTGGTACAACAGGGTCATTTTTGTCGATAATTACAGCATCATCTTTAGTGTACCCCCAGCCACCAGTAATAGGAAGCTCACCATCAAGAGACTTGTAATCTTCAAATATAATTTGTCTAGGTGCCTCATTAGAATGAATTATCGATTTTTCAATTTTAATAGCCATAAATTAATAGTAAAAAGACCCTCCATCGCCACTGTAGTCTTTAACCTCATCAATATCTTCTCTAAATAAGTTATACATAACTCGCTTTAATTGATGATTTGTTCTTGATGCAATTAATGCATATTCTAGTAATCCTGGGTAATCTTTAGTTTTATCCCTTAGTGTTAATATGACTGTTTCAGCAAGTGATTCATTCGAACTTTCAACCGACTTTTTTACAGCATACTTAAGAACCATTGTATACAGAGGTGTAAATTCAGCATGTTTGAGTTCATACATCTGCCTTGTAGATAACAAAAAGCGATCCACTTCATCAAGGTCTGTCAAATCCAAGTCTTTAGCCCATCTAATACTGCGTGAAATGTTATTGTTTATAGGGTCATAAGAAATTACCCCTAGCCAATCAGCGTATTCTTTTTTAACATCTACCAAGAATATCATGTCTGACGTATCTCTGCCTTTGTGCCAATCATCATCTTCAAGTCTCATAATAGCACTATACATCGAACCCATAGAATAATTTTTGTAGCACCAATATATTTGAGTTAAAAATCTTAATCGTTTACTCATATCAGAAGACATCCAAGCGCTTAACACTAGAGGAAATAAAAAAGGTGGATATTTGGTGAACTTATGCTGACTAGTGCATCTAATATACCCGCTAGCAACTCTGTTCCATTTAATCGGCATTGGACAAATTATATTATCACTTTGACAGTATTCAAGTAATTCTAATAACTGTGGCTTTGCCTTTTCATCGTAACACTTCCACTTATACGCCTTTTTTTCATCAGGTGTCATGCGAGACACAACCCTTTGACGCTCTCTCATCTCCGGAGATATAGTTCTTATGGTTTTACGGCTCTTATTAGGTGTATTTATATCTGTTGGCATAAAATTTATTTTAACTCATACAGAATTTGTTTTATCTAGTTAGGTACAATTTGAGTTATGCATAATTTAGACTTCCAAGCAACCACTTATCCGAATGGGAAATTTGAATCTCAGACCATGTGTAATGAAGGCAAAACAGATGGTTATAGAGTGCGTTGGTATGAATCTGGAAAAATTAAATCTTCCGCTGAATACAAGTACGGTAAGCCAGATGGGCTATATACCGCATGGGATGAAAACGGCAATAAAAGTGCTGAAATTAACTACCTTAATGGTCACAGGTATGGCACTTGCACACTGTGGCACAAAGACGGCACAAAAAGATCAGAGGTGGCTTACATCAATGGCAGAATGAATGGGGTCTGGGTCACTTGGTATAGCACTGGTAAAATTCGAAAAGCCGTACTGTTTAAAGACTATATAAAAAAAAGCAAAACAACTTGGTACAGTAATGGCAGTATTAAATACAACTCTGAACTTGGGTCTGAATACTTCAATAGACAGCTTTATAAATTTTCAGATGTTAGTTATGACGAATGGATCGATTATTATTCTCCTTGTACTTTTGACGAAGATTTTTTTCCTAATGTTAGAGGCCCTATGGGTGAGGGTGTTCGACACCCTATACTGATGACGTATTGGTATAAAAGCGGACAGAAGTCTTATGAATCTATCCAATATGGATATGAAACATCTTTTATTGGTTGGCATAAAAATGGCGTAAAAAGCTTTGAAGCAGGTAATGTAAAGAAGATTCCAAACACCTATTGGAACGAACAAGGTGTTAAAGAATATGAGTGCTTATATAACCTTGACTCAGATGAGCCTGTTGATTGGAAAATATCCCATAAGTTTTTTGATACTGATGAGTACCACATAGTAACAATTATTCAAATTGAAGCCTTTGATGAATTTATACAGTGGGAGTTTTTTGATGCATTTAATAACAAGCTCTATGATTACAAGTTTAACTACTCAAAAGATAGGTTGATTACTGATGGTGAATTATGGAGTATTTGGCTAAGTTCAGAGCGTAAAAAATTCGTTAAAATTCTTAAATCAATTGAAAAACATAAGTCTGAATTTTGCAGAATAACTAACTAAAATTAAATGAAAAAAGAAATAGAACCCTTTTCTATGTTTTGGTTGCCAGTTGGGGATGAAAATCGACATTATCTTGTGCCTGATGATTATTACGGACAAATTCCTTGGTTTGTCTGGGGTGAAAATCTTGAAAACTACAAGGCTACAAGCACACTTAGCTTAACTGAAGAATGCTTACTAAAAGGCATACTGTACGGACTCGCCCCCACTACACCAAAAATAGGCGCAATTTACGAAGAAGAGGCCTTATTAACCATACTAGATAAATTACAACAAGGTTATAACCACAAAACTAGAGAAATACAAATTCTTAATGTAGCCTATAGCATTAAAGATGTAAATGGTATTTACGTATCCTTAGGAATCCTGAGAACAGGTATGTATCTACTACCAGAATCTTCGCCGATAAAAAGTGATTACATTATGAGCCTTTGGGAAAAGGCTTGTGAAAACGAAGACAATGAAAGTATCTATAAAGAAATCCTAAAGCTGATTCCAAAGATCGATTTAACCACCATTAACAGCGGCGCAAAAGAATGCATTTGCTACTACGGTTTTTGCTCACTGTTCTTGCTAAAGCATGACACCAAATTAAACCACGATACCAATCAATACATAAAACAATATATCGATGGAATAATAACACTTAACGAAATACAATCAAAAATTGATGACCTGTTGAACAACCCAGATAAGATCTTTACGCCTAAAGAATTAAGATTACATGATGATTAGTTATAGCACTACTTGCCCGTCTGCATATTGCTGATTATTTATATATAGCTATAAATAATCTCAAAATTAACTGTATTATTAACTAACAAACTTAACTAAGTCATTAGTAACACCTATTGAACCAGCAGCAGCTGAATCTTGGCCTGATGATATACCCTTTTAGAAAACAACTATGACCAATACAGACAAACTACGACAACATTACCTTACAATGCCTCATTATCATTTTGATATGACAATTGATGATTATCACTTCTCAGACAAAGAACAGGCTGATATCGCTAAATATGGCAACTGGTTTCAGGCTATTTGGAATGATAAAGTACCACTAGTGACTGATAAACTGAATAGCTTTTATGCAGCTAAGAGCCCTAACTGTAAAGACAGAGGCAGGTTTGAAGAATTATGGTATCAGTACAAACTACGTGAATTGCCTTTTTAACTAAACTTATGAAAAATGCATTGCTATAGCTTCATAATTTATAGTTTATAGTTTTATAAACAATAACATTTATGCTTAAATCAATACTGATTTTTCTTGTGCTTAATGCACCAGCCCAAGCCAATCTAGGCTCATACAAAGACGGTCGTCTAATAAATCCAAACACTAACCAGCCCTACACAGGCAACATAGATATTATTAATGAAGACTGGGGCAAGGATGCTGTTGAGTTCTCGAAGGATTATATTGATGGCTTACAACACGGTAACGAGAAAGTCTTCTATCGAACAGGTCAACTAAAGTCACTTGCTAAATACATTAATGGTAAAGTCGAAGGTGCTGCTGAGTTCTATTATGACGATGGCACTCTAAGAGCTAGAATCTTTATAGAGAACGGCATTAACGAAGGTAGAGGTGTGTCTTACTATCTTAACGGATTAAGATCGTCTGAAAGTTTTTACTTTAGAGGTGAGTTGCAAGGCTTGTCTAGGAAATGGTTTGAAGATGGAACACCTATGACCAGGGGTTATTATAGTAATGGCATGAAGGATGGCTTGTTTACTACTTACTATGAGAATGGTAAAGTGTTTGAAGAGATTGAGTACAAGTACGGTACGCCTAAATTTAAGAGAGTATATCGAGAAGACGGCACACTTGTTGATGAGAAAGGGTTTTTTGATAAGAAAACCATCGAAAGGATTATTGGGTGAGATTACTTGATACAGATGTTAAGGGAAATTATTTAACAATCATTACTGATGAGGGTGATTTTATAAACCGTATTGACTACGCTCCAGAGGGCATTGTTGAAAAATGCGAAGACCATATCGGTGAAGATATACAGCTAACTGTTAGACCTGGCACCGGTGCTAATGGAAAAACTTGGAAAGAGCTGGGGTGGTTTGTTGACTTATCAAAATCCAATAAACTAAGCCGTACTTACAAAAACAAAAAGACGATAAGAATACAGGGTGGTCCTGGCTGCGGTAAGACTTACCAGATGATGAAAATTGTAAGAAGATCTCTCATGGCAGGTATTAAACCAGAAGAAATTTGCTTTCTTTCATTTACTAATGTTGCTGTAGACGAAGCGATTACTAGAGTTAGTAAAGAGATGCAGGATGCAGGCCTCAATTATGAATCTAAAGATTTTATCAACTTTTCAACTGTGCACAAACTAGCTGACAAGATGGGTGGCTTACAGGGCGACAGGATGGACAAGTCTCAATTCGAGAAGTTCGAGCCTATCTTTAAAAGTCATGGCTTTGAAAATCATTACACAGGATATGAAACTGTATTTACCAAATTAGGCGCACTAGAATCTGCCTCTGAAAGAATTAAAGATGAGTATCTACAACTTATTAGTTATTCAAGGGCCACACAGACAGATTACGGTGAAGTTATAGAGGGCTTTTTTAAAGATCACCCACTTAAAGAAGTAAAAATTAATGAAGCTGTACTTTTTAAAAAATTGTATGAAAAATTTAAAAATGATAACAACCTATCTGACTTTGATGACAGCATTGAAGCGGCAGTTAATAGTGATTTAATTAATCACACAGGTTTTAAAGTCATCATCATTGATGAAGCACAAGACTTATCTCTAAATTTATGGCGGGTTGCAGAAAGGGTTATAAACAATTCTATTGCTGCAATTATTTGTGGTGACCCGGATCAAGCTATCATGGATGTATTTGGCGCTAATTCAGAATTCTTTGAAAATTTCCCAGTTAATTCTGAACATATTATTAAACGAACAAGAAGATTGCCCAAGAGCCATTTTGATAATTTAAATGAAAGACACAAAGAGAGAAGCAACCATACGTTTGAACCTATGCTGGATGCCATAATAGGCACCATTAAAGGTTTATTTAATAAAAAGGGCTTCTCAGCATTAACTCAGTTGATTGATAGGCTTGATCCAGCCAAAGAGTACCTTATTATGTCACCAACTAAATTGAGTGTGAATATGGTGTCTAACGCCTTAAGCCACGAACGTATCAACCATTATAGAAGCAACGAGAGAATTGTCTTTGATGTTGATCAACCCTTAAATATTAGAGTGCAAACCATATGGACATCTAAAGGCGCTGAGGCTGATAATGTTGTTATAGCATTTTTACGAAAAGGTGATGATAAACAATACAAAAAATATCCAGCATTAAGGTATGTTGCAGAAAGTAGAGCCAAAGATAGTATGATTTTTTTAAACCGTCCGACTTTATAATATAGAGAAAAATTGCAATACAGCTCCAAAAAGAATATAAACTTAACTTAATTAATAATATTTACTCGATCTTATGGTTTACCAATTCTTAAAAAAAATAAACATAGATAGGCCTTATGTATTTTATACATTAGTATTTTTAATTCTTGTTTTACCGTTGACATACATCAACAATCATTATTACTATAAAAGTATTACACGAATAGAGAAGACTGAAATTTTCAATCTCGCTAATACAATAAATAGTTTTTCTAAGACGTGCATGGAATTGTCAAGCAATAACACCAAAAAGTGCATTAGTGAAATTAAAACATTATTGGATAACAATGCGGACTACTATGGAAACCTTGTCACAATAAACAACAAGAGCAATATCCTACTTAGTTATGACAATAGAAGATACTCAGATTCTAGGTCATCCATAAGTTTGAGTGATAATAAAAGAGCTGTAAGTGCAATAGATGCGTTAGATGGGACCCTTGATATTACCAGGAACTCTATACCAAATATATGGTCTAGTGTCTACAGAAGTGTTACATTTTCAATTGTAGATGTGATGAAAAAAGATGGAATTAATAAGAAGTGGAGTTATATCAAAAGTATAGCATTCCCTCGTAGCGCCCCGTTTTTATCTTTCTTATTTTTAACATTCTTAGTTGTGTACCTGCTAAAAAAATCAATTATTGCTCAAATAGAATTAATCAATGAGTTTGAAGCTGAAGAGTTTGAAGCGCTTGAAGATATCGAGCCGAATAAATAGGAAGTACTATGGATAAGAATAAAAGAAAGTGGGCCAAAAAACATAAAAAAAGGGATGTTTATAAGGCGGTAAAACAGGACTCTTCAAGAGTGGCAAGGGAAGCAAGGGAAGTGTCTGATAAAGGGTTTTGCGTGACAGATCATGCTGTTTATCGCTATTTAGAGCGTGTAAATAAAGTAGATATGGACAACCTGAAAGATGAGATTGTTCCTGAGGATGTAAAAAAACAAATTCTCTTCTTTCAAAAAGGAAAGTTTCCTACAAAGGGATATAAATTAATCGTTAAAAATAAGAAAGTTACAACCATATATGAACAATGAAGTTACTACCAATATTCGTAGTATTGGCATTATCCATTTCAGCGAATGCTAAACCTCAATACGGCTCTCTTTCAGTATCAAAAGTTAATAGTGTTTATGATGGCGACACATTTAGAGTAGATATAGATGTACTCCCTCCAATTATAGGCAAGAACATAGCCATTAGAGTTAATGGAGTAGATACTCCAGAGATACGAGGAAAGTGCCAGTATGAGAATAATCTGGCTCTTGAGGCAAGAGATTTTGTAAGAGACAAGTTGTCTAATGCTAAAGAGATTAAGTTAACTAACCTACAGAGGGGCAAGTACTTTAGGGTGGTTGCTAATGTGATGGTTGATGGTGTTAGTTTGGAGCGGGAGCTGCTTGATAATAAGCTAGCTTACGAGTACTATGGTGGTAAGAAATTAAACTGGTGTAGATAACCACCAACCTATAACACAACTATAACACCGAGCATAATAAACGCCAGTCCGGAAATTAACAACAACTGCAAAGACTTAATAGCTGATTGTTGCTTATCTGATGCACCATTAATTAGCTTTGCAAGTGTTGCTACGTCTTTTTGCATTTTTTTTTGCATACTTTCTAACGTAGACAATCTAGACCCTTGATTGTCTAACCGCTTACCAAATTCTTCAAAATTGTTATAACTCTCAATAAGTAATACTTTTTGCTCATTATTAATATCAAGTAAAGTTTTATTGGCAGAATCTATCTTCTTTCTGGATGAGTTTATAGACTCTAGCACTCCACTAAACTCGCTTATACTGGAAGACTGACTTTCCAGAGTATCGATCACACTATTTAATTTTTCAATATCATTCACCAATTTATATCCTTGTATTTATTTATGATTATATCCAATCGCGACACAGGTGGCTCTATAAGTTTTCGATAAGAATATGGATCTCTAAACTCCTTGTTAACCCATCTCAATATATCTGTATCGTTAAATTTCTCATGAATCAAGCGTGAAAATCTACTACGTGAATCTATAGATAAAATCGATTTTAATTGTAAAGTTTGCTTAACCAATTCTAATGCAGAATCTTTATCTTTAGCTATTATGTGATCTAATGATGCAGACATTCGTCGCTCCCCGTCAGCATTATCAAATTGATCTTCTGTTAATCTTACAATGCCACTCAAATAGTCCAAACAAATATTACTTTTATATGACTCAAGAAAACGTGAAATCTGCTCTTTAAGAGTTGATAGCTCAGAACTATTGATAATATTTTGACTGTCAGTGGCTTCAGATTCTTTGAAAAATACCGATAACCAAAGCTTTGTGTTGGTGGGATTTTCAACTAATTGAAGAAGTGTGTGACTTGATTCATTAAACGTAAAATAACTTTCTAAACGGTTCTTAAACTCGCTTTCCTGAATATCTCCAGATGCAAGAAGAATACATTGTTCATAAACAGTTTTTAGTGACTGACGTCGATTGTAAACAAAATGGTCATATGACCATAAAAGCAATACAAGAAAAACAAAACTTGTATTGGTATAAGCACCTTTCTTTAAATTATTACAAATTATTTTGTAATAATGGTACTCACTAGAACAAATCTCACTGAACTTAAATTTTGGCTCATACTTTCTAATTGTTTGCTCAATATTTGCTTCTAGTTGTTCTACAGACAAGCATTTAAATTCAATTTGTAGCTTACCTTTGAAGAAATCTTCAATAGTCCAATCCGATACAATTCCCAACTGAGATAGTCGATAAATAGCTCTTTCAAGTTTTGGTTTGCTAGTTTTAAAATCACCTGCTATTAAGATAATCTTATGTAGTTTATTGTTACTTTGAAGATAAGAATAAATATTATTAATCAAAACAAATTCATCTTTGATTGTATCTAACCCTACTGTCATAAGATATAAATTTGAATTTATATCGCTATTGCGATTTAATAATTTAATATTCTTCTTTAATTCTGAAACAGAAGTGATTGGGTCCCAAATCTTATCCAAGATCTTATTATTAGGCTCTTTTGTCAAAAGAACATAACAGTCTGCTGGCACGTCGACGAATAAACTCTTATCACGCCCTGCGCGTCCTGCCTCTTGGTATAGCGCTTCCATTGAACTTGGAATTCCATAATGAATAGTGTATGCAATATTTCCTTTGTTTACACCCATTCCAAAAGCTTTTGTGGCAGTCAAAAGGCGATACTTGTTAGATTTAAAATCTTCCTGAACTTTGCGCTTATAGTCATCAAAAGTCTTTCCATAGTAATTACTATATTTTGGAATTGAGCCTGAAAAAAACCTAACATCCATATCAAGTAATGCAGCCAACCGTGCTGCGAGAGAGTAACACCCATTATCCCCATTGACATTAAGAGTAAAAATAATTCCTGCATTACAAGAGCGGTCCTTGTCTGCATTCCATTTTTCGTCCATGTTATTAACAAGCCTAGCAACTTCATTGCTTTTATCTCCATTATCATCAATCACATGAAAAGCCAACTCTTCTCTTGTGAAATTTAATGGTGTTCTAATATATTGGTCTGACACATTAAACTCAGTTTGTATATCTTTCAAAACATTTACAGATGCAGTTGCTGTAAGCCCTATATAGGTAGCACCAGGGGAAAACCTATTAATTGTATTTGCTAAATTAAGATAAGACGTTCTAAAATCATGACCCCATTCTGACAAGCAGTGCGCTTCATCAATAACTGCATATGAGAATGATAGATTAAGGCCAATTGCCAACATTTCTTTTCTAAAGCCATTGGTTTGGAATCTTTCTGGCGAAATATAAACAAAAAAATAACAGCCGCGCCCAAAATCCCTTTGAATTTTAGCTTTTTCTTGTGCGCTTAAATCACCTGTAATATAGTTAGTTCTTGTAAAACCAATAGCATCTAAATCAATTTTTTGGTCATACATTAAGCTTTTAATAGGACATACTACGAAACTTACCGCTGGCTGGAGTATGGCAGAAAGTTGATAACAAATTGATTTGCCAGATCCTGTAGGCAGTAATCCTATGGTTCCATTACGAGACAAAGCAGAACCAATAATACCTGCCTGCCCTTCTCTAAAATCTACACCATCTAAGAATGGCAAAAATAAATTACTCAAAAAATATTTAAGCGATTCATATTGCGGACTACCATAGTTCAAATCAAGATCATATACTACTGGACCAGTACATGAAATTTGAAAAAAATCATAATCGATAAGTGCGCTACTCTCAATTGATACAGCATCTAGACTAGAAAAGTGGCGATAGAAATCAAAATAATCTGTTCTTGAATAAATCACATCTTGATTTGTCTGAAATTCATCACCATAACGTTCAAAAATACTAAAGTCAATTATTATGTCTACTCCTAGGCGATTATCTGGAATCTCTTCCAATTCTTCTATTTGTAAATCAAGAAAACCTTTAGAGCCGCCTTGCAATCTATATAAATTACCTATTAGTTCATTAAGGTCTTTTAGCGCCTCTATGGAGAATTCAATTTTGTCACGATTAACAAGTGATATTTTTCTAGTACCTCCAAGTTTTATAACTCCCCTTTCTAATAGCTCTAATAACAGTATTTGAAACCGAATAGAGGCAGTAAGTCTAACTCTTGAATCTGATGGATCAATGCCTTCTGTAAATGCTGTTTTGTAGTTCTGAATTGTTATTCCATTCGGAGGATTAAAAGAACCTTCTTGTTCAAGGTTATCTACCAACTCTATATGCGACAAAACCTCCCTAATTTTTTTGACAAACTCATCATTTTCAGATTCAACCTCTTGTACGGTAAATCGGATAGTTTTTAATCCTAGTGTTTCAGTAAATGCATCTCTTTTTTCGTCAACATCTTTTGATTGACGATGCTGTGATCCATCAATTTCAATTATCAAACCAACTTGTGGTATAAAAAAATCAACCTGTCTATTATGAAATTGATCAACATAGACCTGAGTCATGTCAAAAATTCTAACTTCTGGAACCATTAACTGCTTTACAAACTTATAATCACCTAGATACTTCGGGATAAGTTCATCAAAAAAGTATTTAGCCGGAAAGTATAAAGACTCTTTTTTTCCTCTTATTAGCCTACTCCACTCTACGGGCTTGTTCGAGATAAGCGCCAAAGCTGAAGTGTCATTTCCACTATCTTTTACACTTACCCCAAAAGATTTTCGCAAGCGCTTTGATGCTATTGTTGGCTTTCCACGCTGGAGTATATTTTTAAGTATTTGTATTACATTGTATTCAGTAATAGAATTTGATTCAGATGCTATTGAATATTGCTTTAAATTTTGAAAAATAAAATTATGATTTGTCTTAGCGTAGTTGGCAGAATATTTTATATTTACCAGCTTTCCTTTTGCCCTTTCAGGCTTATCATTAGGTGTAGAAGCAGAGTTAATACTCAATGAATGGTACAGATCTGCAAATAACTGTGTGTTGATTTGCGTCTCTTTACTTGCCGTCTCCACTTGTGCTCGATACAAGGTCTTGACTAATGCAAATATATAGACATTAGCCTCTGGATAGGCTTCAGAAATAGCTCTAGAAATATCACTTGTTGTAGCTCCTGAGGTATAAACATCATCAACAATCAAAAAAGTAAGGCTCTCTAGTTTTGGCTTTGGAAGTTTTTCTACATGTGCCGAATATACACCTCGGATTTGTAACTTACGGTCTACGGCAGAGAGTTTAGTTGACTTTTCTAACTTACGACTTTTCTTTACAAGACTTGGCCGGTAAACCGCTCCAAGTGCATCAGCTAAGCCAAGTGCTAACCTATCTAATGGCTTAGCATTATCTAATACCTCCAATTCAGAGTGTCCAAGCGCTCTAACAACTACATCGACATTTGGAAAATTTTCAGCTAATTCTACAGCTTTGTTACTCCAGCGCTTTATAGCCTCATCCACATCATCTTTAAAAGCCCAAATTTCTTGCTTTATCCCTTCTGAATAATAACCAAGATAAAGCACATTGGCACTGCGTTGTAATTCAGATCTAATCTGTTTGTTTTGTGGCTTATTAGTCCTGGTTCCTATTAACTCTGAGAGTTTATAGATACCCATATGCTCCTGACCTACATTAGAAACATTGCCCCACTCAACAGCAAAAAAATCAACATTAGCATTTGTAGCCGCCTGCTTGTCTAGATCATTATCACCAAGATATACAACCTGATCACTTGTCACATCAAAATGATTTAATATCTTCTCAACACCCTCTTTATGAGGCTTGTGATTTTGGACATCATGATAAGCAATTACAAAATCCACATAAATATTAAAGTGTTTTAGAAGGCTTTCAACATAGGTTGATGGGGAGTTTGTAAAGATGGCGATCTTTATGCCTATAGAATGCGCAGTGTTAACCAACCCTAAAATATCTTTATATACAAAACATTGATTAAATAACTTTGGTATTTCTCGCCAATTTCCACTTGATCGCAAAGACTCCACAGCACTCGTATCAATTAATGTGTCATCAAGATCAAGAATAAAAACCTTTATCACAGTGACATCTCTCTCGCAACATTAGATTCAAATTTAGTATAAATTTTCTCTAACTGATCTCTTATTTCTTTGTAAGACTCACGTGTATACGCCTCCGCTTTACTATCATTAACTAATTGCTGCGTTCCTGCAATAGCTTTAATCCCAAGATCTGGATACCCTGCAGCATTAGCGTTAGGTACAAACACAGGTCTGCTCATTAATATTGCAGTATTAACGGCATGCATAGTTCCTCCATCTATTGCAGTTTCAATAGCAAAGACCCCTGCTGATAAACCGGCCTGAATTCTATCTCTCTTAGCAAAAAATGCAGGAATAATCTTTGTGCCTGGCGGGTTTTCAGACACCAAAAGACCTTCTTTTTTAAGGATTTCATTTGCTAAATCCTGATTCTCTTTAGGAGCGACATTTTCTATATCGACAAGTACTGCAATAGTTGGTATATTGGAATTTATGGCAGATCTATGCGCAATTGTATCTATACCTAAAGCAAGTCCACTTACTACAGAATAATTATATTTTGCAAACTCTTCAATCGTTCTAATTGTAATTTTCTCACCTATGCTTGTATTCTTTCTTGTGCCGACAACGGCGATGGGCAACGGATGTTTTAATAGCTTTAGATCTCCTTTGTAAAACAGGAATGGAGGCGGGTTATTGAGTTTTAGTAGTTGTTTCGGATACTGTTCAGAGCCAAAAACAATTGCCTCTATATTTTTCAATTTCCAGTCCCTAATATCGCGCTTAATTCCATCTCTTATAGCGTGAAACCCCTTAGACTTAAACAACTCTGTTAATGCAGAGGGTGTAGTTCTAAGCGGGAGTTCTGAACTGTCTACTTCAGACAATTCCTCTAGAGTCGATAATCTTTGAGCAATAGAAAAATTAATGAGATTAATAACAGAGCTATCACCTACGCGTGGCAAACTTTTTAAAACTAAAGCATCAACAAGATTCATATTTAATCTCTATATTTATATATCTATTTTGCCCGCCCTACCCTTAAGATAAAGAGCTAAATTAACTGTTGCCTTGGTATCATCCATAGCATCATGAGAATTATCACCCTCTAAACCTAAACTAGCTAGTATATCACCCAGTCTGTACGATGGCAGCTTACACAGTTGCCTTGTTAGAGTTAATGAACAAAATGATGGGTTTCTTTTCTTATTAACACTATTGAGTCCTGCTCGTAGCAAGTTGGTGTTCAATATTGTATAGTCATATATCATATTATGCGCCAACAGAGCATCACCACCTACAAAGTCTAAGAACGCGCTTAAACCCTCTTTCTTGTCAGTAGCTTTCTGAGCTAAGCGCTCATTAGAAATGTTGTGCACTGTCTGTGTAGGACTTAGGTCTTTATCAGTGGCAAAATAACACTCAAAACTCTTGCCAGGAACACCTTTGATAATCTCAACCGCCGCTATCTGAATAATGTCATCATTCGACGTATCCAATCCAGTCGTTTCTGTATCAAAAACAACTATTCTTCTGCTGGTAATAACATTGTGAAAGAATTTTATATACTTAGGGCTTATGTAATGCCTAGAAAATAATCGTTTTATTTTGTTCTTATAATATAGAAATGTATTGTTCATAATTTATATTCTGGTTTATTTGTCGATGCTTTTATTTATATAATTCTATAGCAAAGATTAAACTAAAAAAAGACAAAAAACACCTAATTTTTGGATCTAGTCAAAAAAGGAACATGACTAAAGGACAGCGCCTGGTTAAGAATCTAATTCAAACGCTTACCGCATAAGGCTTTACAACTGTTTTTAACCAGTTCATAAAAACATGTAAAACTTAAACACAAAATCTAATTTAACAGCATAAAAAAGGCATATAGCCTTAAAGACAAAAACCTTTCAGAAAACTCAATTTTAGTACGAGTGTGGTAAAGCTGACAACTAGGCTATAGATTAAATATAGGTGCTGCAGCAAAATGACTGTGATGTAAATAAAATATTCTTATTCATTACAGACCTCTAAGGTTTGTAGCAAAAGTTTGGTATGAGAAACAAACGATTGGCTGATAGTATCTACAAACCCTCTGCCGGACCTACGCCAGAAATACTAATTTGTGTATATTCGCCTTCAGCCTCAGCTGGTTGCACACCTACATATTTTAAAGTGCTTCCATCCATTCGCCATAAGAACCGAACACCATGATGCTCATTATTTCCACGATCTGTTTTTAAAGTGGTATATTCAATATTAAGTGTTTCATCCCCCTCTTTTAGAGTTAATGGTAACCCGGTTACATATTCTGAAGGCATAATTGTCACGTAAGTGCCATCATTATTATTTGCAACACAATCATTAGTGTCAAGTCCACTTCCGTCTGGATTTTGGTAGCAAACATAACCAGGTCTTGCAGTTGTATTTGTATAGGTAGAATAATTTAGTTTTGTTCTATCCATGTGCATGGTTACATTTAATGATGAAGTCAAATCAACATCTGATGGGTTTGATGATATTTTTTTATGTATCCAAGCAGGGCTTCCTGTATTTGGTATCGTATAAGCTTTAGTAGTATCAGCAGATGCCAAATCTCTCCATGAGGCTAAATTAAGTAGGTCGGTATGCGAAGAATCCTTTGCGGAAAAGACAGATGTTGTTCTGACTATCTTATTAGACCCATCAGGAAAAACTGCCTCTCCAGCAAGATCTTCATACCTACCGAAGGTAAAATATATTGCATCATAAGTAGTTCCAACCATGCACTCGCTTAGAACTATAGGGGATTTAGAGCTTAATCCAAGCCCACTTACTTCGTCAATCGTAATATCATCACCTTTCCAAATCTGACAACGTGATTCGCTACCTATTTCAGTACGACCTAATTCTATTTTTTTAATGGATAGGTTTTTTACAGTTGCCTTCCCCATGCACACTCCATCAGAGTTTGCACTCATAGTAAAGTTTCCTGATGCAGCAATTGCAGAACAAGTTGATGTGCAACCAGACTGGTAGGTCATTGTAGGATTTGCACAGAAGCTTGTTATCGCAGCAAATGGTTGAGATGTAAATAAAATGCCAATTATTAATAAAATTCTTTTCATATTGCTATAATCCTTCATTAGACCTAACATTTGTAACAACAAAATGACTTCCTCCGTCACCTGTTGTTTCAACGCCTGCATATTTCAAAATCCCTCCGTCATTAAGCCAAATAAACTTAACGCCTTTAGTTTTATTAG
>Ga0257117_1001242_pt1 | contig 15646 bp, 18 predicted proteins | sample SI112_135mmetaG_FD_190157 | JGI IMG/M metagenome (GOLD analysis project Ga0257117, IMG submission 190157) | Marine microbial communities from Saanich Inlet, British Columbia, Canada - SI112_135m | ecosystem: Environmental > Aquatic > Marine > Inlet | place: Canada: British Columbia | collected... | reverse complement strand
GTCAAACTCCTCTCAAGGGAAACTTTTCAGGATCTGGAAACTCCATTGACTTTAATACCTGGATTCTCACTGGTGGTGGAAGCCTTGAGAAAAAGTTTTTTGGGCAAACCTTTGAAGGCTCACTAGGTATGCAATATCACAAGCTGGAAAAGAAAAATATCACCAAGTCCACTGGCAGAGAGGATGGATCAAGTGGAGACAAAGTAGGAACACCAGGCTATAAAGGTGGAGGTCATATCCTAGTTGGGACTATGGGCCTTACAATGAAAATCTAAATGGAAACATATTGATGGCAGGTGGAATAAAAATTGTAGATAAAAACAAACGTGCCCATTTTGATTTCTTCTTGTTTGAGAAATATGAAGCAGGGATTGTCTTAAAGGGCGTCGAAGTTAAAAGCATCCGTGGTGGAAAAGCAAAAATTGCTGACGCTTGGATTAAAGTTGATAGCTCTGGTGAAGTTTGGATCCAAAATATGTATATTGCCCACTATGAGTTTGGAAATATTCACAATGAACTTGAAAATAGAACCAGAAAACTTCTCCTTGGAAAAAAAGAAATCGCAGAAATTGAATTAGAGCAAAAAAAGCAAAACTATACGATTGTCCCCACCAAGCTTTATTTCAAAGGAAGCAAAGTCAAGATTGAGATAGCTCTTGGAAAAGGGAAACAACAGCACGATAAAAGGCATGACCAAGCTAAAAAAGATGTTGAAAGAAAACTTCAACGTGGTCAGTATGAGTAATGATGTACAACTGATAAAAATTTCAGAATATCCTTCCCAAAAAATTGAAAAATTAAAGTCTATCTTTTGGGAAAGCTCCGTTAAAACAGACTTTGAAAGCGAAAAGAAAAAAAGCGAATTTGAGTATAAGTACTTTGATTTCTATGTGAAATATTTCCCTCATTTAAGTTTTGCCATTGAAAGTGATAATCACCCCATTGGCTACTTACTTGGAGCTGATCAAACAACCCCCTATCTAGATCAACTTGAAATGCAAAAATATGTAGCTGAATTTGAAGATATATTTGCAACTTACCCAGCACATTTTCATATTAATTTATCAGAAAATGCCCGGGGAAAAGGCTGTGGGCAAATCGCCTTACAAGAACTGTTTAAAATACTCACTGATCAAAACTGTCCAGGAGTTCATGTCATAACCGCATTGGAACACCCTAGTCAGAAGTTTTATGAAAAAAATGGACTTGCCCCACTCAAAACCATGAAAATAAGCGCAACGCAAATAGTCATTCTAGTCAAGTCCTTGTAGCTCAATTGACAAGACCCCGCTGCTTACCTAGTTTTAGAAAAACTATTTCTGAATGAAGGGGAAAAAATGCCTTATAAGATTCTACTTATTGCCGTCACTGTATTTGCCACTGCAAATTTACTTCATGCCAAGAATTTTTCCACTCCAACAGAAATTGTGCCAGCTGCTGAAATTCCAAGTTTCGAAGACAATATGGATTTCGAAAATATGTCCACTGCCATAAACAGACAATTAAAAGTTCTGCGCAGGCAAAGTGCTTCAAATACTATTACTGTTGGTGGCAAGGCCTACGGGATATCTCATCTTATTAGCTCTCTTGAAAGGTTTAATGTCTTAACTGAGAGTGCTAAAAAATGTCTTGAGGGTTCCAGCCGATCTGATTGCATGGAAAAATTAAATGAAGATATTATCAGTGAATTTAATATATTCAGGCCTAAAATTCCTGCGGCCCATGAAAGGTTTGGAAAATCAAAGTCAGCTAGATTCACCGCCTACTACTCACCTGAGTTAGAATCTAGACCGTTTGAAAGACCTGATTTCAAGTATCCGATTTATGCAAAACCTAGTGATTCGGCCCTAGCTAGATCAACTAGAGATCAAATTGATTTTCAAGGAAAATTTGCAGGCCTTGGTCTTGAGCTTGGATATGTTGAAAACCTCTTTGACCAATATATTTTACACGTCCAAGGTGGCGGGGCCTTAAAAATGGTTTATGAGGACGGCTCATCAAAGAGATTTTACTTAAGCTATGATGGATCGAATAAACGAAAATTTAGTTTTTTATTCAAACATATGCTCAAACAAGGATATATAAAAAATGCCAGTAGCAGTATCCAAAGAAAGTATATAGGTGAACACCCAGAACACCACAGAGATATTTTTTCTGTTTGCCCATCATACATCTATTTTAAATTCACCACCCACGAGCCTCTCGGTGTTGACGGAATTATTCTCACTGAAGGAAGATCAATTGCTCAAGATATTGGTTTATATCGTCAAAAAGGGCTTATTAGTTTTGTAAATGGACAACTTCCCTCAAAAGATGCAAGTGGAAAATTTTCTAGTAAACAACTCTTTGAAAGATTTTTCATTGATCAAGATACAGGCGGTGCCATCAAGGGAGAAGCCAGAGCGGACCTTTATATGGGCTTCGGAAAAGATGCTGAAGGGTTTGCATTTAACACCCATGACTTTGGAAATATTTTCTACCTTTTACTTAAGTAAACCACGCCTTATAGACCTTCTTTTTTTTCTATTTGATGAAGAAGGTCTTTGCCATTATAGACACGTATTCCAAGTTGCAGGTGGTTATCAAGGGGTGTGTGCTCTAGGAATTTAATATAGGTCATTCTTCCTAGAATTTTAGTTTCAAGCTGGTTATCTGAAATACAAGTTATTTCAACTTCATCTCCTAAATGGTATAAATTCATATTTGGGAAGAGTTTTTTATCAACGATTATGCCGACTCCCCCTTCTGAAATATCAAAGAGAACACCTTTCACATCTACTTTATGCCTAGTCTCTTTTAGAAAATTCGTATTGTGAAATTCGACGAAAAGATCTCTGTTTAATAGAGGAATTCTTTGATCAGCACGTAGTTCGGTGAGTTCAATAAATTCAGGAAATTTTAGATATAACAACTTGCTATATACTTTAAGTGCCTTAACTTCAAATTGAATATTTTCTCTATCATTTGCTAGGTAAAGCCTTTGTCTTGGATCGTAACTAAACTCACCATCTTCTTCTTCATACCTAATGGCCAAATCATTTGAAAAATTATTAACATTAACTATCGCCCCACGACTTTTTTTGTAATCGTCACGGTAAATGGAAAACTTACTTTTGTAATGACTAAAACTATCTAACATCTTAGTTATATCTAAAATATCTGTGAATTTAATTTTCTCGCTCAAATCATGGTCCAAAAACTTATTACATTTCCTAAACTCACTTCGGAATTGTTTTAACTGAAAATTAACTTCCCTTCAAAACTTATCTAAATAATAAAAATTGAGTCATTTTTACAGACAACACGTCGTGTCCAATTTGTTTATCTATAAGCACTTTGGTAGTCTGAGGCCCTTAGGGGGATGGGATCAGTGAATAATTCAAAGTTAATTGTACTTTTATTAGTATTGATTTCTTGTAGTAAACAAAATATTGGAACAGCTGAGTTAAGCGTTACGCTTGGCGATTATTTTGCAGACAAAGACGTTGATTACCACAAAACAAAGAAAAGGGCGATATGGCCTACGCCTTCAATTTATCCATCAAATAAAATTGTTTTAACCTTCGATGATGGACCTGGTCCTTATACAAATAAGCTATTAGACATCTTCGCTGAATACAATAAAGATAGGCCTGAAGGCCAAAAGGCATTTGCCACATTTTTTGTACTGGGTGAAAACCTAAGTAAATATCCTGAAGTTGCCAAAAGAATAATCGAAGATGGGCATATTCTCGCCTCTCATGATTGGAACCACACAAATAATAACAAGGAAAATCAAACCCTATTTGAAAGTGACTTGGCAAAATCTATCGTGGCGGTTGAAGAAGTCTATGCCAGCTTAGGGATTGAACGAAAAGAAATTTACTTTCGCTTTCCTTATGGGGAATACGGAAAAAATGGTGGATACCACCACTTAGATAGTATAAAAAAAGTTGGTGACAAACTCTACGGTGAAAATTGTCTCAATTATGCTTTTTGGGACTACGACACCAATGACTGGGTTAAAAAGATGACCTCTGAAATGATCGCTCTCAATACTTTCAATATGCTACCAGCAGTCAAAGAAATGATTCTTTATGATCGTATGAAAAAAGATGGTATCTGGACCCCTATTAAAGTCGAAATTGATGCCTCTTATAAACATGGTGGAGTATCGCTTATGCACGATGTTCACTTAAGATCTGTACTCGCCACAAAAATATTATTAGATAAAATCGAAACTCACAATAGCACCTCAAGAGATGAAGACAAGATTGAAGTTGTGGCACTTGATACTGTTACTGAATACCAATATGATGAACGCGAATGCACTCTAGTTGATTAAATTTCAAAAAATATACTTATGATTTTATATTACTGACCCAATATACGACTACAGCAATATAGCAGCTAAGGAATATCGCTCCCTCAACCTTGCCGAAGGTCTCTTTAAATCTTTGAATGATGATAAGTAAAGTAGCAGCAAGCAGTAAGAATCCCAACTCAACCTTGAAAGAACGATCGAAGCCTATATTGTAACCACCCATAGTTCCAAGGACAAAGGCCACATTAAAAATATTAGAACCAATTAGGTTTCCAAGTATCAAATCTGTATCTTTTTTCTTGTAGCAAGCAAGTAGAGATGTCACAAGCTCAGGGAAAGAAGTTCCAAAGGCAACAAAAATAGCAGAAACAATAAACTCTGAGATGCCAAATTCGGTGCAAATCGCTTTTCCATTCTCAACGAGTAACTCTCCACCCAAATAAAGTAGAAAAAAACCAAAGAATAATTTCACAGCTAATACCAACCGAGTGCGATTGCTAAGTTCTAAAAAGCTTGTATTTTTGTCTAATTCTCCACCTTTTTTGTGATGCTTTTTCATATCTAGATATGTTTGCAAAACGTAGTAGAGAAAAAATGTAAACAAAACGAGGGAAGAAACAAAATACAGTCTATCGAAAATAAATAAAATGGCCAAAATGACAGTTAGAAGAAGGTGAAGATAGACTTGCATCACCATATCTTTTCCCTTCACATTAAGGGAGCTCACAAGGCCCGTAATACCCAAGATAAGAAAGATATTGGATAAATTTGACCCTATTATATTGCCGAGAGCGATGCCATTACTTCCCCGAAGGGCCCCAAGGTGTGAGACAAAAAATTCTGGTAGAGATGTTCCAAGCCCCACAAGAAAGACCCCAATTACGAGCGGTGAAAGACCCAAGGCCTTTCCCACTACTTCTGAAGTGCTGAGCGCCAGCTCGGCTCCAAAATAGAGAATAACTAGGGAAAAAACTAATAAAAGGACTTCTATGGTGATGACTTCGCTACCTTGAAAAATTACTCTGGTATTTATTCTAGTTTAATTTATACTAAATATCATCATGGGGCTTCAAATTTTTTTTAAAATTAATAAGATATCCGTTAGTGTTTTTAAACCACTGACTATTATCCTTGGGTTTGGTGGCGACATAGTGCTCGCCTATTACACTTACAATCGACTCGTTAATTTCGACACTATTTTAGACCTATCTTTCAAGCTCAACGGACTCAGTAGAGGGGACTTAAACCCTGAGGCCATGGCGATGATGAAACAGGTATATCTAAGCTCGCTCAATATAATGATCTATGCTTTTTTGGCCATTCATGCCTTAATCTACCTCTTCTTTTTTACCAAGAGGAAATTTGCATGGAACTATCTTAAATTTTATTTTATTTGCGCCATTTTTGGTGTGTTCTATTTTGTGGCAACAGAGTCATTTGCAGGTAATTTTACGACCCTTCTATTTAGCCCAATGATTGTTGCTTATATTTTTATGGCCGTGGGTATTGATCAATTTTTCCCTAAAGAATAATATACTGATCCCAGTTTGCTTCTAAATGTAGCGACCATTTTTTTCACTGATTTGGGAATTTAGAGTCCAATAATCATAGAGCACTCCTAGACCACAAAATCCTGCGGTAAGAAGATAGACAAGGCCTGAAAGTATTTTCCCCATGTAAAAGCGGTGAATCCCCATGGGTCCGAGGAATGTTAAAAGGGCCCATGCAATATTGTAATCGATTTCTCCTTCGACAAATCGAAGGTCAGCTTCACTATCCATTGTAGGAATGAGAAATAAATCGATAATCCAACCAACACCTAAAAGACCAAGAGTGAAAAAATAGAGAGTGCCAGATTTAGGCTTGCCGTAATAAAATCGATGAGCTCCCATAAATCCGAAAATCCAAAGTACATAGCCAATCATCACACTATGAGTTTCATCTCTCATCGTTATATGCGTATTCATTTTCTACTCCAAAAACTGGGGAACCAAAAAATTTGTGCCCTGAAAATCTGTCCACGAGGGAAGTTCTATATTTTGTTTTTTATAGAGGCGAGCCCCTGCAATGGCAAGTAGAAATGAGTCAAAGGCTCCACGTTTCTTCAGTAAGGTCTCCATATCTTTATTGTAAATGAAAATTTCAAAACCACTCTCTAAGCCCTTTATTATATTAAGTTTAGAGTTAGCACCTAGATCTAAGTCAGTGTATTCCCTCAAAGTTTTTTGAGATATAAGTGAGGACTTCATAAGCTCTATCAAAATGATGTAAATACTACTTTCATAAAACTTTAGGTCACTTGGAAGATGTCTTTTAAAGTAATCAAAGTAATTTAGGTGCATTAGAGAGGTGTGACCAAAAGAATCATAGGAGAAGTTAAATAATTCGAGGAGCTGATCGTAGTACTCTGACCAAATCCAAAAATCAATGGGACGATTCCAATAGGGTAAGTATCCATTTTTCAAACGCCGCTTGAAAGGCTTTGAGAGCAAATGCTCTCTAGTTTTTCTCTCAAGTACATCTCGTCTATACTTAAACTCATCACGAAGATGCCGATCTTGTTCGTATTTTTTAGGATTTCCAGAGGATTTTGACTTATCAAATTGTAGAAAACTTGTAATTTTGTCTCTAACTAATGAAACACTATTCTCACTGCATTTAGCTTCCCCAGGGCAATCGAGCTTACAATAAGTGCAGTGAGGATGATTGAGGGGAAAATCTACTATCAGCTCTTTTATTCCGTGCTCTTCAACACACTCGCTAATGGGTCCCTTCTGAAAACCATCTTCCTTTGAAAGCAGCCTGATGTCAGACAGAAACCACCTATCTTCGTTCTCATAATGTTCAAGAACACAAAAATAGACTTTTTCTTTTCTTCCACCACTTAGACTTAAACCTGCAAATTTTTTTGAGCTCAAATTAGTTAACCTAGGTAAGTGGGGGGTCTATTTGGAAAGCCAACTCACTCATTCTACATTCAGATATAAGATGTTGAACATCTGCCTTGGCCTCTTTGGAGTGAATAGCAAGAAAGCATCCTCCTCCTCCAGCGCCACATATTTTAATCCCTGAGCCTGAGTCAATTTGGGTCAATTGATCTCTAAAAGCAACTACTTCATCTATAACAATTCCTGGCCACAATTGTTCTCTCTCCACTCCCTCGGCAATGATCAGCTCTTTTAGTTTACTGTACTGACCATCAGAAATCGCCTGGTATCCACGACTTGCAAGACGTGCAATTTTGGCCAAGCCCTTTTGAACCCTTTCATCACCATCAAAGAATGATTTGTAGACTTCCCAATTATTGATTCCAGATAACCTAGACTTTCCAGAAGAAACTAATGTTAAGTGCTCACATAAATATGAAGCCAATTCAGGAGTGTAGAGCTGAGCCACCTCTGGTGCAAGCGGGTGTGGCTTAAGACATAAAATCCCACCATAAAGAGCGGGGTAATAATCTTGATATCCTGTTTGACCTTTCATTAAGATCATTCTTTCAATACCACTGACAACTTTGATCGCTTCAACGCGAGAAAAGCTAATCCCATTAAATTTGCATAGGGCCTTAAATAGAGTCACTCCCATGGTTGATGAGCCACCAAGTCCAGCACCTGGAGGGGAGCCTGATTTCATCTCAGCATAAACACCAGAAGTAGTGCCAAAGTAATGAAAAATCTCTGCAACAAACCTCAACTCTTTAAATTCACCAGACGATAAGTTTTCTTTAGTAAATTTAGCCGATTCAAATTTCACCACGCTATTGTAATCAATTGAGTTAATTTCGATACCGTCAAAATCGGTAGTTCTGAGTAAAACATTGGCCTTTAACGAAGTGGCCACATTAAGGGTGTACGCCCCATCTAATATCAAATTAATAGGAGCGAGATCTAAGGTTCCACCAAGCAGATCTACTCTCACGCTACCTTTAGTTTCAAATTCCATTATTTCCTAAGCTTGGTTGAGAACACCAATATATGGCAGCTCTCTGTATCTTTGGGCGTAATCGAGTCCAAATCCAATAACAAATTGGTCCTCGATCTCAAAGGCGAGATAATCAATATCAACATCTGCTTTCAATTTTTCGGGTTTAAATAATAGTGAAGCCAGCTTCATTGTTCTTGGCTCTCTACTTGATAGATCTCTAAATAGAGTTTCAATAGTTAGTCCTGTATCAACTATATCTTCAACAACTAGAACATTCTCTCCACGAATCTTACCTGTAATATCAAGATTTTTTTTCACCTCTCCAGACGAAGCTGTCTTATCACCATAAGAAGAAAGTGAGATAAATTCGAGTCTAATAGGAAGGTTTATTTCTTTAATTAGATCGGCACAGAAAACAAAAGCACCTTTTAAAACACAGACCACCACAATTTCTTGACCCGCGTAGTCATGTGTAATTTGGGCCCCAAGTTCTGCAATACGATTTTTGATGGTTAATTCATCAAATAAAACCTCTGGATGATAGTCCATAATATTTCCCTCAATTTATAAATCCAGGCTCCTGTTTCGCCTCAGAGGAAGAAACTGTCAAGGGAGAATTAAACTCGTCAAATTCCCAATGTCCAGTACAACGTGCTTCATAGAGATCTGTCTCACCTAGAAGCACCTTATCACGTCCTGCCTGCGGCTTCCTATAAGTTTTACTGGCCGGCTTGCCACATACCGTACAAATTGCATGAATTTTAAGAACTTCATCAGCTAGAGCAAGTAGTGTGGGCATTGGCCCAAATGGAACACCTCTGTAGTCCAAATCAAGGCCTGCACAAATTACGCGAAGTCCTCTTCTGGATAACTTACTAACAACGGAGACAATTCCCTCATCGAAAAATTGAATTTCATCAATGGCCACGACCCTTGTGAAATCGTTAAGTATCGAAAGTATCTCGTCTGAGGATTCTATTTTCTGTGAAGGTATTTTAATGGACGAGTGGCTCACGACTGCATCTTCATCATATCTGGTATCAATTGATGGCTTGAAGATTTGAACCCTCATACGAGCTATCTCAGCTCTTCTCACTCTTCTAATTAGCTCTTCTGTCTTCCCTGAAAACATTGGCCCACAGATAACTTCAACTGATCCACTGACTGGATGAAACACGTTTAACTCCCTTATAATCGTCCAAGGCCCCCATTGTTTCAAAATGTTCAGAAGACTTCAACTGCCTATTAGTTGAGGGTGCATCAAGCTACTAATACCTGGAAAAGAAATAGAGCGTTAAAGGAGAAATGACATCAATAATATTAGCAGTGCTCCAGAGAAAAACCCCATGAGCAGAAGCGGCGAAATTAAAACCATTAAGATTTGAATCACAGAAAATTGAAGTTTAGAGGCCATGCCAACACCGAGAATAAAATAGCTCATAAAAAAGCTTATGGTGGGCCCGATGATGGGGACAAGTAAAAAAAGGTGGGAAGTCACTCCCATCTCTACCACAGAATCTACCTGAGATTTCTCCAGTTCACTTCGCCCATATAATTTACAGAAAAAGAAAATAACACCAGACCAAACTTTGACCCAAATATAAACGCCCAAGGGAAATAGTGTTACGGTTACAAGTGTAAAAAAAATATAACTTCCAATATTTCCGGTCAATGCAAATTGGGCCAGAGAAAGTTGGTTTTCAAAAAAATATCCAAGATAATCAATTCCTATTTTAAAGAGCACTATCTTGTAAAAAGCGGCGGCCATGAAAAAAATCCAAGAAATACAAACAATCTCTACAAATCCAAGACTCGTGGGAAAGTACCTTCTAAAATTTTGTGTTTCATGAAAGCTCTCACCATCACCTTTAAAATAGGAAAATGGGTGGGCCACAAAATTAAAATATGTTGTAAAAAGATCTTTCAATTGCCTTCCTAGTTAGTGATAAAAAAGTCACTGTACTTGGTACCAAGTTTTTTATCCCGAGATCTAATATAGTGGTAATTAGTCCCATTTTTTAGATTGGTAATAATAGTCTCTGCATTTTTGTCTCTTATTAAAAATCTCTGCCCCTCAATTCCCACTTTAAGGGTCTCATTATCTTTCATTATTCTATCAAGGGCACTTTTACTTTGAGGACTAACTCTAAAAGCTTGGCCTTTACCTGTTTGACCATAGAGTAGCTTTAAAAGAGAGACGAGCTTTTCTTTTCTTACCACATGCTCAAGGTTACTCGGGACAAAATCAACCGTTTTTCCCTTAGGTATTTTTAAGTCTACATTCTGACCATCTGAAAAGAACAGATCAAGTTTGACTCCATTTTTACCACTACCATCATCAATAATTGGCCTTTTATCCCAGAAGTCCTGAACATTTACTAGCAGAGGTGAGATTTTGCGACCAGTGAAAATATATAGGTCTCCTCCAATTAAATCCTTTAAGTAATAAATATCGCCAAGTTTTGCATTCTGAAAGAGCTCAAACTCTTTCACCAGCTCGCCATAGAAAAACTTCACATGGACTAGTTTTGTACCTAAGTCCGAATCAGGTGCACCATCCCCTTTAGGAAAAACACCATCTGCAGTAATAGCTAAAACATCTTCAATATATGATTTCATCTTACTTTTAGAAAAACCAATTCCCTTAAGAGGTTTAATTGAAGTTCGCTCTCTAATAAAATCGACTTCAAACTCCCTGGCTCCAGAGACTTCAATTTTCATTCTTTCAAGGCCTGCAAAATTGGCCAAGATTTTCCTGTCGTAAAAGAAGCTCTCATCCCTAGTCATTAAAAATTTAAATCGCTTCCACTTGAGCGCTAGGTCCTTCTTTCCTTCCTGATAAAGCTCTGGATAGCTCGAACTATCGGCAGCGACAAGCCACTCAATCAAGCCAGTCGATTTTTCAGCGATTTCAATATAAAATTTTTCGCTTGTAGGAACTCTTTGTCCGAGCTTAATGGAAAAATGACCCTTATTAGTTACAACCTCAAGAGTAGGTGAAATTTGAGTGAAATACTCTCCCCCACTTCCTATAACTTTAAGACTTCTATATATTTTTAAACCAGAAAAAATTGAAAATAGACGATTGATACTATTTTGATCGGCAGGAAAACTCTCCACACCCACAAATGCTTTGTTTTTTGAAAAATTAATTTCAGTTTTCCCCATGGTAAGCTTTGTTATATCTTCTTTTTTCAAGGTCTTCATTCGATCAATCAACTTCACAGACCGAGTTCCCCAAATATTTTTTTCTTCAAAGAGATAGGCCAGAGAAAATAGAAGTGTAAATACAATGGCAAGAGAGATATTAGTTTTCATAGCTTACAGTGCCTTTCTCCTACGATAGAGATAAATACTTATTCCAAATAGAAGTAATGGAGCAAATAAAACGCTAAAATAAAAGACTATCCCAACTTGGGTCTCACCCAACATAAGAGTGTTGTTCTTTATTTCAGGTCTATTTAAACTTATAAAACTTTCTTGTGATAGCGCCCATTCAACAACATTGAAAAAGAAATTATAATTTGCTCCATATTGAATGTAATTATTCATTATAAAAGTGGAGTTTCCAAAAGCGGCAATTCGATACTTGCCTGCTCCCCCATCTCTTTCAGTAACGGCCATCACCCCGACAGGGCCTTTTTGATCTAGCTTTTGATTGAACACCACACTACCGGCTTGTACTTCACTCAAATCTCTTTCGGCCCATGAAGCTGGAAAACCTGAAGTCCTTGCAAGGACAAGTACATCTTTATCGCCTTCTACTTTCTCAACACTAGAGGTAAGTGGAAAAAAAGTTCCACCTTGGAAGTTCTTGGTTATGGGATGGTCTTTGTTGAATTTTTTAATTATGGGAATTGAGCTACTGGATCCTGCAACATGTGAAACTTGGTCGAAAACAAGATCGTTATGAATGACAATTCCATGACTTTTTAAAAGTTTTTTTAGATGGGTTTGTTTTTCGCCTTCAAAATTTGGATCGAGGGCAACTACCAGGTTTTTTCCACTCTTTATAAAAGAATCAATTTTTTTGACTTCAACATCAAGAAAACCATCTTTTGGACCCCATACAAATAGAAGATCAATATTTTCCGGAACCTGAGAAATAGACGCCAAATCTAAGTAGGATATTTTAAATTCAGAAGTCTCTAATTTCTTCCGAATTTGATTAAGACCTTTTTCACTTGCGTCTTTTAAATTCCCTTCTCTATGGCCTATAGTGAAGGCCAGATGAAAATCCTTAACTCTTTTGGCCTTAATTAAAGTATTTGTTAATTGAAGCTCTGTACGACCTTTACCTCTTGCCCGCCTGTCGCCAATTCGAACAATAAAACTGCCCATTGTATCGATTTTAAGTTTACGGGCCTTCTCTGGAGACACCTCTGGATCAATAAAATCAATTTCTAAATTAGGTTTGATCTCGCGGTACAGGTCTAAAAGAGAGCTCCATAACTGTCTTTTATTCTTGGTGGTAAAAATGATTATCTTAGCGTCTTTTTCAATAGAGTTTAAAACAACTTTGGTTTGATCAGACAGTGTATTGACCGAGTCGCTCGACAAGTCCACATTCACAGGGTGTTTATACCCTAGATAGTTTACTAGACCTAGTATCATTAGGATTAGGGATAACCTAATCCCCACATTACACAAATTCTTGAAATAACTTGAAAGGGCGAAATCAGCAATTTTTTTCCAGCTTCCCATTAATAAAATCATGGTGAGTGAAATTGAGGCGATAGTCGCCGAAATATTTAATGTCACATACTCCGTTAAGGAAATCCAAGTCGCCAAAGTCGTCAGATAAAGAGCGATATTAACAAAAATAAGAATTTTTCTCAAAATAGCACCCATTTCTACCACCTCACCGCTTCTACTGATTTCTTAGTCGCAAAACCAAAAAAAGTAAGTGATGAAATATAAAAAATAATATCAGAAGACCTAATAGCACCTCTAATAAATGCTTCAACATGTGTTGCAGGACTAAGAAAACCTATGATTTGTGCAACCATGAAGTTGTCACTCATCTGAGAAGTCCAGGCCAACATAAGAAATGAGAGATTAACAGTAAAACTCAATATGGCCGCAATAATTTGATTTTCAGTCAAAGATGAAGCTAATAGCCCCACGCTCACATAAAATGAGATATTTAAAATTGTGCCTAAGTAAGCGGCTGCAATTGGAGCAACAAGAATATCGCTAGAAAAGTAAATGATAATGGGAAATATTGTTGAAATACCCAGCAGTAAGAAGACTACAGACATAGCACTGATAAACTTGGCCACAACAATTTCAGTTACTGAAAGCTTAGAAATGAGTAGAAGATCTAGAGTGTGGTGTTTTTTTTCATCTGAAAATGATCTCATCGTCACAAGAGAGCACACAAAAAGCAGTAGTGAGTTTAAAGTGCCAAAAACCCCTTTCACAACAACATCTGCTGAATTTAATTGTCCTGAGGCTTTGGCAGCCAGTAGAGACTGAAAAAAAAGTGTCCCAAGAAGTCCAATAAATAGAGCAGTTACTATGTAAACAAGAGGGGAGCTGTAGGTATTTTTGAATTCTTTTCTGATTAGACAGTAGAAACTATACATTCTCACCCCCAACCATATCGAGGAAGACATCCTCTAGATGCTTTTCTTCCATATAAAACTCAAAGACCTCGCATCCATGAGCCAATAGATATTGATTCATGGCAAATCGCCTGTCCTCACCCGCTCGCTTTTTAAATTTGAGAAAGCTCTCTCCAGCATTCTCACTCCTTTGCTCTACGACCTCAAGGGAGAATTCTTTTATAAAACCTTCTTTCCAAGAAAGTTTCCCATTGCCGTATTTAAGACAAAAGCTCTGAGATTGTTTAAGTGTTTCACTAGCCCCTTCAACACTTCCGCTATAGAGGACTTCCCCCTTGTTGATAATAGTGATGTCATCACACATCATTTCTATTTCGGCCAAAAGGTGTGAAGAGATAATAATCGTATGCTCACCTTTTAGTGAGATAATTAAATCTCTCATATTTTTTATAGATTTTGGATCGAGCCCATTAGTAGGCTCATCTAAAAGAAGTATGTCAGGATTGTGTACAAGAGAAGCGGCAAGGCCCACTCTTTGTTTGTATCCTTTAGATAAATTTCCAATCAAACGCTTTTTGACATGAACAATATCAACCTGCTCCATGACCTTTTCAATTTGAGAATCTAGAAGAGCAGGTTTCTCGCCAAAGATTCCACCAACTAATTTGAGATAATCGATCACTTGCATGTCTTCGTAAAGACAGGTGTCTTCCAACAGGAGCCCGATACTTCTGTGACAACTAACCGAATTTGCCAATTTTCCATCAAAGTAAATTTCACCTGAACTTGGGCCACACAGCCCTGCAATAATCTTTAAAGTCGTTGTTTTTCCTGCCCCATTGGGACCTAGAAAACCGTGAATTGAGCCTTTTTTTACAGAAAAGCTAACGCAGTCAAGTGCGCTAACACCTGGAAAGGACTTGCTGATTCCCTTTAGCTCCATACACCCGTCGGACACGTGTACTCCTTCTCTTCCTCTACCAGTGGTAATAGTAGCGGGAGGAATCTTGGGTGTCAAAAAAAACAGGAATCTGCGTAATTTATTTTACTGAGCTATTCGCCTTCTAATACAGCTCCATCAGCTTCACCTGAATTAGGTCCAGGTTGGGGTGCCTTGCTGTCCGCCGCATCGTCGTGCATTTTTTCTTTTGGAGTATCGACCTCACCCATGCCTTCAATCAAAACAGGATGGGTAGTTATGATATCACTTGGGTTATAGGAGCAATCTTTGGCCTTTTTTATGGCCTTTGCTTTAAGTCTTGTGGCGTCTTCAAAGTCCTTGGTAATAAATTCATAAGCCGCACCCTCTGCGCTAGCTTTACATACCACATAGCCTTTTTTGGAAAAAAATGGAAATATCGCCGTAAAATCTTCTTCTTCACATTTAGAATAGTAATTATTGGGACACTCTTTAGAAGCTGTCCAGCTCCCACAGACATATTCATCTTGTGAGGCAAACTCACATTTTTCTTTATCTATGAGAGTTTCATCATAACAAGTCTTAACCATCTCTTTGGCCTTTTTCTTACCATAGCTATGGACTTCAACCTTAACCGGATGTTCTGCATCATCATGACTTACTTTGCAAACTAGCCATTTTTGATTAAATAGTTTCCTTTCGTTATAAACACATTTTCCTATATAGGCTTTTGGACATTTGCTAGATGAGCGCCAATTAGTACAAGTAAAATCTAAGTCATCAGCAGCTTTGTTACACACTTCCAGGGTAACAGCTTTAACACTTAGCTTATTCCTGGCCTCACCAAGACCTGAAAATAAAAATAGAAATGCTGATAATAGTAAAATAAAATGTCTCACTCTCTCTCCTAGCTCTCCCTTTCATATCGGAGAA
>Ga0257117_1001231_pt1 | contig 15757 bp, 14 predicted proteins | sample SI112_135mmetaG_FD_190157 | JGI IMG/M metagenome (GOLD analysis project Ga0257117, IMG submission 190157) | Marine microbial communities from Saanich Inlet, British Columbia, Canada - SI112_135m | ecosystem: Environmental > Aquatic > Marine > Inlet | place: Canada: British Columbia | collected... | reverse complement strand
TACGACAGAGCTCCAAGTGTTAATATGTGGCTAGGTCGTAGTTGGATAGAGAATGAACACGAAGAACTCTACTTCTTAGTTGAGAGTAGAGAGATGTTAGACGAGGTAGCAACCTATTATGGATTGCCAGTACCTTATGATGATGAGATGAAAGTAGTATTAGACAACAACTTACAATCAATTCGTTTCAAGTCTTATGATTTGAATAACGAAGGTGAAGGTAACTTTGTTGCAGTAGTTGTAGCAAGTATTACATTTGTAAATGATACTGCTACTACTCTTAAGCTGTATGAAACCACAAGGTGGAATGAATGATGTATGAGATTAAACAGATAGAAGGTGAAGATATCCTTATCAGATATAACAATCTAAAGCACGAGATCAATAGAGCTTTAGAGCATAGTGATGGTGAGTGGACAGCCGCTCAAATAGTGGAAGCCGCTATTAAAGAACCTGCAATGTATCATTTGTGGGAGATATTAATGGACGGCTCTCCAGTCGCCATTGCTACTACGAGGATTATTACTTATAATAACTTCACCTCATTACATATTATCACTTTAGGTGGTAAAGAGATATACGCAGATATGCCTAACTTAATAACCAAGTTCGAAGAGATGGTTAAAGAGTATGAGCACATTGATTATTTAGAATTTACAGGTCGCAGAGGTTTCATCAAGCAACTTAATAAGGTTGGTTGGAAAGAGATGTATGTGACTATGAGAAAGAACTTAAACGCTAGTCGCTCAAGTGACTGCGTAAACTAAGGAGATTAACTAATGTTAACTAAAGTTTATGATGGTGTAGTTATTGATATGGCTACAAGTAAGATAATTAGTACAGGTGAGATTACTTGGGTTGATTCTAAGGATGTTGCTTATACTAAAGGTGGCGGCACTTCTACTTCTACTACAGGCTTTGCACAAGAATATAAGCCTCAAATTTCTGGCATGTTAGCTGAAGGAAAAAGCCTTTATGACACAGGTCAACTAGGATCTGTAGCTGGTTTCAATACTAATCAGTTAGCAGGACAAGCAGGCGGTATTAAGTCTGCAGGTCTTCAAACTGGTTTAGAAGAAGCGATGGCCTTACAGGCTAACAAAGGGGTAGATTTAAGTGGTATGCGTACTGCGGCTAAGACAGAAGCTCTTGGAGCGTTAGGTATGTCAGCTGCAGGTGCTGGTCGTGCTGGGGGCTTAGGAGGTTCAAGGCAAGCCATTAACAACCAATCTATTGCTAACGATTTAGCAGGTAAGTTTGCAGGTATCGATCAACAAGAACAAGCTACTAACTTTGCTAATAAACAAGCTGCTATTCAAGCACAAGGTACAGGAGCTCAAACATTAGCTGGTGTAGGCGCAGGCCAACAACAACAAGCTCAGAATCAAGCAGATGCACCTTATAAAGGACTATCTCAGTATGCTTCACTATTTCATGGTGTCGCTGATAAGTCTACAACTACACAACAATCTGGAGGTAAGTGATGGGCGTACCAAACTATTATGAGAATTATATTTATAATCAAGAGGTTAATAAACTAGGTCCGAATGATTATGTAAAGGTTCCTGGTTATAATATGGATAGTAATAGAGGACACATCCAAATGAAGGATTACTTAGGAGCATTAGATGCCTATGAAAGAAATAATCCAGATTATTTAGAAGCATTGGCTGCTCAAAAAATGGAAGATAAAATGAATGCTTTTAACGATAAGCGTTCATCTAGTTGGGGAGACTACTTAACCTACCTACCTTTTACTGGTAAGGCTTCTAATTTGATGGGGCGCTCTTGGGATAATGCTACACAAGTAGTAGCGCCTGATGGTAGCCTAGTTGGAAATCCTGATTATGAGAATTATGTTTATGGAAGAGGTCCATTAGCGGATCCTGCTAAAATGATGGCTGTACAACAAGACAGACAGATATTTGATTCTCCTAGAGAAGCTGCTACTTGGTATACTACTCCTAGAAGTAAACCTATCCCTAATGAGTACTCAGTAAATTATGTTGAACCTGATTATGTTCCTTTTGATGAGAATTTTAATGAAGGTACAGATTATAGGGAGTCTTCTTTCTGGTATTCTAAATAGGAGATACTAATGGCTTACGGTCAACAACAAAACGTATGGGGTGCTAGAAGTAACGCATACGGTGATGAAGAAAAAGATAAGCCATTTGGTGCTGGTATGGGGGGTAACTCTATTCAAGCAGTAGGGGGTGGCTTCAAAGAAAAGAATACAGGTAAGCTAGTCCTTAAGACAGCAGCTACTATTGTAGGTACTATCTATGGTGGTCCTGCAGGAGGAGCCGCAGCTGGTATGGCTGTAGGTGCTTTAGTTCCTGATAAGAAGTCAGTTAAGTCTGGTACTAGTGGTTTTGGAGCGCTAGGACAGAAAGGAGGGGGCTCTCAGACTTCTATGCAACAAGGAGGAAGCTCAGATCCTTCAATGGCACTAGCACAAATTGCTGCTCAAGGCTATGACAAGTATAAGGCTGGTCAAAAAGTAGCAGGACCATTGGCTGACAAAGCGACAACTGATGCTTTAAGTGAAATTAATTTAGATCCTGCAGATGCAGTTGACGCTGCTTATGCTCCTGCTGGTGAAGGCCTTACTAAAGAAGGAGTTAACCAAGCAGGACAAGAAGTAGCTAAGGATGCCGCAGGTGATGCTGCTACTGATGGGGCTGGTAATGCTTTAATGTATGCTAAGGCTGCTTATGATGTATCAAACAAACTAAATGAATCTGGTGTTATGGCTTCTGAAGCTGCTGGAGGCCCAACAATGAATATGGATACTTCTGGAGTTAATATGAATAGTACTCCCCAAACAAATGGACCTCTTAATCCTAATAAATTAGAAGAGGAAGACGACCTTTATAAAAAGAATATGAGTGTATTTGCACCCCTTGGAGGAAATAGATAATGGCATATAACAAACAAGTAAACCCCTATGGGATAGCTTCATCTGAATTAGGATGGAGAGGTTTTGCAGATGGCGGCAAACATGGCAATCCTGCTGCTATTGCTCCTCCTAAAGATACTACATTAGCAGAAGCAGCTATTAAAGGTGCTGGTGTTTTGTGGGATGAGTATGAACCTATGAAAGCTAAAAAACTAGGAACCTTTGGCGCAGATGCTACTTCAGATATCTCTTCTGAAATGGAAGAGATGTACAAGATCGGTAGTAATTTAGAAATAGATAGTGAAGAAAGAGATGCCGCTAGACAATCATATAGTATGTTGAGTAGCCAACTTAATAGAATTAAGAGTAATCCTAATTATGGTAAAGATGTATACAATGAGAAGTGGTATAATTGGGTACCTGATAAAGGTATCAGGGCCGATGAGTCCCCTAAATATACTAGAGGATACATAGACCCTTATCAAAATTATCTCAATAAGGAAGAGGCTTTCTGGAAAGCAGAAGCTAATCCTAAGGGTAACTATTATGAAGGAGAAGTGGCCCCTACTGCTAGAGAATTAAGAGAGCAAGATTTAGCTACATTTGGTCCTGATTTAGTTTCTAAGCCTTTAAGTGAAAAAGAGAAAGAAATAATAGCTAAAAAGAAAATAGCTGAGAAGAATATTTTCGAAGACTTTAACTATAAAGATCCTTTTGGTGATAATGCTTATGGGCTAAATAGGGCTAAGAATTTCTTTAAAGGAATTTTCTAATGGCTCTACACGTACCTGTATATTTAAATGATAAACCTGAAGGAGACAATATTATGTTCGACCCAAGCGTAGCTGATGACTTGAACCCTACTACTAAAGTAACTACTGTTACTGAAGATGCTAAAGGTAATAAGAAAACAATCATCAATGAGAATAAAAATGCTTCTGATTTATTAAAACAACAACAACAAGAAGCTTACGATAGAGAAGAGCCTGGAAGACAAGCCCATAAGGCTAAGGTGGAACATAGTAAATACCCTAGCGCCCATATCGGTACTTCTTATTCTAAAGGAGAGGGTTTTCAACATCCAGGTTTTCCTGAGTCTAGTAATCCTCTATGGAGTAGTATTCCTTCTGGAGACGTGTTTTCAGGAGATATAACAGATAGGTGGGCGGCACAGCCTACCAACGAGGTTGTTTTTCAAGCACCTTATACTGCCCAAACACCTTATACACCCCAGCAGTTAGCAGGTATGAAACAAAAAGCCATTGATGCTTATAACGAAAAACAATCTAAGATGGTAGTATTTACTAAAGCTAATGGTAGTAAGGGTAAGGCTATCCCAGGGTCTCCTGAGGCTAAGGCCTTACTTGCAGAAGGATACGTACAGGGTGGCCAAGGTAAAGCTAATCAGACACTGCCTAGCGTTACTGAGGATCCTAGAGTTGTAGCTATAAAAGATATGAACGATAGAGCTACTGACGCTGGTGATACTGCTTATGATTCTATGACTTATATCCCTACAGAATGGGGAGGTAATAGGCAAGCTTTTGAAGATGCTAGGGATGATGCTAGAGTTTTTGCTGAGGAGAAGATTAAGAAAGATACTGACCTACCTACTGCAACTGATACTTCATCTGTATTTGAAAAAGATACAGGAACCTTTAATAATTCCTTAACATCTCCAGAAGAAGATATTGCTAAAGAAGCTGTAGTAATTACAAGAGAAGACGCGGATAAGATATTAGCAGAAAAAAGTAATGCTAAAGAGAAAAAAGAGTTAGACGCATGGGTAGCTTCTATTAAGAAGCCTGGTGTATCTAATTCACAAGCAGAAATGTCTGCTCAAGCTCTTCTTAAATCTTTAGCGCCTATTAAGTACAAGAAACCTTCTTTATTTAAGGCTATCGCCATTGGGGTAGGTACTGCTTTATTTGGTGGTTCAGCTATGGACTCTCTTAATGCTGGTCTTAGTTCTATAGGTGATGATGCCCTTCGCGTGGATAAACTTAATGCAGAGAGAGATAAACAAAGGACTAAGTATCAGTATGATGCTGCTTTAGAACAAATTAAGAATGGTAACAAAAGAGAAGGTCCTTTCACTGGTAAACCTCAATACGTTAACATTGGTACTTATAAAGATCCTATTAAAGTTTCTCTTGGACAGCATAAGGATGGTACGCAAGTTGTAAGATATAAGGGTAAATTAATACCAGTTAATAGTCAACAGTATACTGATTGGTATACCCCTGAACAGCAGAGAGTAGCTTTCAATGATAATGTTAGTAGACTTAAGAAAGAAGTTGCAGGTAAGATTAAAGAAATGGTAGGTAAGCAAGAGGATAAGAAGTTTAATGAAGGATTCTCTGCTCAATTAGCAGGGGGTAATCAAATTAGAGAGGCACTTAATGTATATGGAGATGCTGGTATCAATGTAGAAACTGGTATGAGTCGTTCTGTTTCACAAGCTATTGCTATGATAGCTGAAGACTTTATGAATTACAAACGTGTTAATCCTAATGGTAAGAAAAGAATGGCTGAATTTGCTAGAGAGCATATGATTCAAGCTGATGTTGCTAGTACTGGCTCACTGCCAGATTCTTATATGAGAGTTCCTGTAGACGCGTTCATACTACCTAGGCCTGGCTCCTTTGATTATAAAATAGGTGAGATGCCAGATAAAGCATTTGCAAATGCTCAATATGGTTTGAATTCTTATATCTTAACTCAAGGAAGAATGGAAGGTAAGGAGAGTTTACTTAAGATGAATAATTCTCAGAAACTTTCATTAGCTTATAAAGCCTTCTCTACTGTTGAAGATAAAGAAACACAAGCAGCTTTAGAAGCGGGTTATACTCCATTTATGTGGTGGTTAATAACTAAAAAATAACAGGAGGTAAATATGCCAGGTGATATTACTAAAGAAATGTTAGAGACAGTGAGAGACGATACTGTTGGGGATAATATTTTATTTTTAGACTATGATACGATAAAAAGTGATGGTAAAAGATATCGTATTTCTGGCTTAACTGCTCCTGAGGTTCAAAACTTAACTTCAGAAGGTCCAAAGGTAGGACAGCCAGGAGGTAAACTAGCCGCTAGTCAGGCGGCAGAGTTAGCAAGACTAGGTGGTTTCAAGAATATCAATAAGCTCGGTGAAGAAGATAATTATGGTCGTGAGATTATTACCTTTACCAACGATAAGGGGGAAGATTGGACTGATATGACTTACCTTAAGGGTGTTCTAACTCCTTCTACTTTTACTAATGATAGAGAAAGAAAGCTATATAGGATGGGGCAAAACTCTAGGGCACTTAATGAGGCTAGAGGGGTAGTGGAAGATATCAATGACCCTTGGGTAAAGGCTAGAATTGAAAGAGAAAATGTTGCTGTAAAAAACTCTTCTTTATTCACTGACTCTAATAGGTTTAAGAAGACAGCCTTAGATGAAGCAGAATTCGCTATGGCTCAGACCTTGGTTGGAGATTTTAATCCTTATACTAGTTCTGGTGTTAGGTACCACACGCCAGGTGCTAGAATGGATAACACTGCATTCAACCCTACCTCTGCTGGTTGGGATCAAGCAGTATTAGGTATCAGTAGTGGCATTGATAGTATGAGAGCAGCTTACTATGACTTAATTGATGATGAAGAAGGGTATAGATTAAATACTAGTAGGGCTAAGATAGTTGATTGGAATACTAGTCAATTGCCTACTTTTGTTAATAATGTCGGTGAAATAAAAAGCTTTACAGATTTTGGAAATTATACTGCTGGATTAGTAGGTAGCGCTGCTCCTTACTTACTTGGTCTTATGGGTTCTACAGCTACTGCTGCTTTACTATTAGGTGGCGGTGCATTAGCAACTGCTATCGGTGCACTCCCTGCTGCATTAGTGTATGCAGGCCAAACATATAATGATATGGAAGGCACTATGGAAGAGAAGAATGCTGGTATAGCGTTTACTGTAGGTGCTGGTATGTCTGCGTTAGATATGTTAGGTCTGAAAGGTATATTAAAGCCTGCAGACTTTCTTAAAAGCAACGCTGAAGAACAAATAACTAAAGCCTTAATGAAGAAGTATAACTCTCAGAATGTCTCTAAGAAGATGACTGAAGAGAGAGCACGGAAAATCGTTAAGAAAGCTATGGTAGATTCTACTTCAAAATTAACTGAAGGATTAGCAGGATTAGTTAATCTCACTCTATCTAAGAAAGCCATCGCTAAACAGATGATTTCAGACATCAGAGAGGGTGGTATAAGAGAAGGAATAACTGAAGTAGGTCAAGAAACCTTGGGCTATGGTGGTGCTATCTTAGGTTCGAATAAAGAGTTTAACTCTAGTGAATTTATGGATATGGCAGTTAACTCTCTTATCGGTGGTACTTTAATCGGTGGTGGAATATCACCTGTATTAGGTACAGGTAGGGCTGTCCAAGACTTTAGAAGAACTAAAACTGATTTTGAAATTAGTGGTGATCAAAATATTGAATTGGCAGAACAAAATTCTGAAAGCGTTCTTAATAATATGTTAGCTAATCCTGTTGCCGTTAAATTTTCAGATGCAGTAGGTAAAGAAGCTGATGAACATTATGAAGCTAATAAAATGAGTAACAAGGGTGTAATACAATGGATTAAAGATATACCTAAGAACTTTATATCTAGGCCTCTTAATTGGTATTGGAAAAGCCCTATGGGTAAAAAGACCAATGAGTATGCTGAATCCTTAATATCTTTTTTCGCACCTACTAATAAAGATAGAGTAAGTGGTGAGGCTATATATGAGAAAGAAGTTAGAGACTTTAACCAGGCTAGTCAAAATATCAAGGACGTCTATACGCGTGTCCGAACAATATTTGACCTGAAAGATAATAGGAAAGACAGAGGAAAAGCTACTGAGTTTGTAGACGAATTGTTTCAAAGGAGAAGTAATGAAGAAAGTCTTTCATCAGCAGAGAGAGGTGTATTACACTACATAGATGGTATAGCTAAAAGCCTTAATAGTAGATTAGAAGAAATTACAGGTAAAGCTTCTAATATTACGGGGGAACAACTGTTTAATAATGGGCAACCTTCTAGGAAAAAAATTAGAGAGAATGAGGATGCAGTAAGAAAGCAGCTACTAGATAATGGTTACACTCTGGAAGAAGTTAACGAAATCATAGACGCTATTGAGAACTCTCCTGAAGGAGCATCTTTAGAAGACGCTAAACAAAAAAACTTAAACGATGTTATACCAAGGAACTTAAGGTTACAAGGAAATCCCTTCAATGAAGAAGGAATGTCAAAATTTAAGTCTGATGATGGTATAAGGTCTATGGAAGATACAATGAGAAGTTTAATTCACGGTGCTTATATGAATAAATATATAGGTAAGGGAGGTATTAACCTAAAGAGTATGATAGCTCAGGCTAAAGAAGAAGCAGGTACAAATTGGGATCCTAAGTTTGCTTCAGATATCCTTTCATCTGCTGAGATATGGTTAGGGGTTTATAATCCTATTGAGAGTAAAAGGCTTAGAGCTTTACAAACTAATATAACTAGTTTTAACTTAGTAACTTTATTAGGTACAGGTGGCCCTGCGCAGTTACCAGAATTAATGTCTGCTTTCTTAGGTAGAATATCTTCTGGTGAAGGCGGTAGAGCGTTGTTAGAAGATTTAAGAAGACTAGCTGGTAAGATAGGTAAACATTACTTACAATCAGGTGGAGAAGTAATGTCTAGATACTGGAAAGGGTCTGGACTAAATCCTTCTTCATCTTGGGAAGCTGGTAGAAGAAGATTTAACTCAGCTGGTTTTAGTGGTGTTAAGTATGGTGCTATCGGTCAAACAGGTATTAGTTCAGATGAAATTAAAGCAGGTAGGTTACGACAAGCAGTAGCTAATATCTTTATTACTATTTCATTAATCAAACCTGCTACAGATATTTCTCGTATTATATCTGATGGTATTGCTAATGATGCTGTGATTAACTATCTAGATGTATTAGATACTTTCTACAATCAAAATAAACCTATGACTAGGAGAGTTAAAGAAGCTTATGATATGCTTCAATCAACTAGAGTGCCGCCTCTTAGAATGTTAGATCTTCACAAGAAGTTTAAAGATGATGTGATAAAGAAGTTTGGTAATGTAGATTTGAGTGAATCTGATAATTATGACCAGTTATCTAAGTGGATGTCTAAAAATCATAGTGAATACGCTATGTTATTAGATATATCTAGAAAGCAATGGGTAGATAATTCGTTAGCTAACCCTAGTCCTGGTAGTAGGTCCAGAGCGTCTCAAGACCCTCATCTAGCCTTATTGTTTCAGTTTAGAGGTTATATCTTAACCTTCGCTGCAGCTATCTTACCTAGATTAGTTAAGAGAGCTACTAGTGGTAATCCAAACCAAGATGTACAAGCTATTACTATAATGGCTGGTATGATTGCTATGGGTTTCTTAGGACAAGTACTAAAAGACGAATGGAAAACAGAAGGACGGCCTTACTGGTTGGATGATGCGGAGTATGTACAACGTGGCTTCCAAGCATCAGGTCTTATGGGTCCGTTTGATTTCTTATTAGATGCTATTAACCCTATCTATGGTGAGGCTAGTTTGACTAGTGCTGCCCAAGGTTTAATGGGCCCTACATGGGGTAATATACAGCAAGGTGGTAGAGTATTAGGCGCAGCTATGTCAGGAGAGGGTGAGAAATCCTTAACTGCAGCTGCTAAATGGGTTCCTATCGCAGGACATAAAAAAGAATTCCAACGGAATGTTGGTAGTATTTTAGGAGATTAAAGATGGCTTACACAAAGTATGGTGGAAAGAACGTTCAACCTGTATATGAGTTCGATCAAGAAAAGATGGATAGGATTAACGCTCGTCTATCAGGTATAGCACCATTAGAGGTAGCTGGTGATACAGTAGTTGATGAAGAAAGAGAGACCCTAACTGAAGTAAGAGGAAGGGTTAACCCTATTGAAGAAGCCAGGGGGCCTGTAAAAGAAGGAGACATCGATCCTAGATGGTTAGATACATCAGGGGAAATAGACCCTACTATGGGCGATAAGCTAGTATCTGATTTAAATCCTAAGAGGGGTTTAATGGGGGAAGGTGCTTTTAATGTTGAAGAAGCTTATCAAGCTACCCAACCTAATGCTGGCACTACTAGTAGTAAGGCGGCTCCTTTCGGTACAGGTGTTAAGGCAGCTTATACAGCTGATACTCAAGAAGAATTCTCTCAGCCTATAGTGAGTATGCTTAATTCAGAATCTTCTGTAGAATATGCAGAAAGAATTAACCCTGAAACTGGTCTTAAAAATGTAGAAGAAGTAGCTACTAGAGTTAAGAGAGAACCTATAACTTTTGGAGAAGCGATAGACACAGTTAAAGCATGGGCTCCTATACAAGAGAAAGTATTTAATGAGAAGTTTGCCGATGTAATGCGTCTAATGAATCCTAATGATAGAGCTGAAATGCAGAGGTTTATGGCTACTCATCCTGGAATTAGAGCAGAAACATTCTCTCAACTGGCTTATTCTAAGTTAGCCCCTGCAGATCAGTTAATGCGTCAAGAGTCTGGTACGGGTTTAGCTGCTACTATGCAGTTAGCATATATGTATGATACATACCTTAGACAAAGAGCAGCATTCCACGCTAAAGAGGATATAGTTTTTCCTGTTGAAGATAAAAAGAAATTATCTAAAGAACAATTAAGACAGATACATCAATTAGAAAATTCTGCTTTCTTTAATGAGTTTAATCCAGATGGTACTAGTGCAGGTGCTCTTATAGCACAAGCAGGCGACTTAGAAACTGATGGTAATGAAAATGCTATGCTAGGTAAGATGGCTGATATGACTGTTCCTGAATCTTTGTCTAATTTATTTACGATAGAGCATATGGCAGACCTTAATGGTAACATAGTTACTAAGAAGATACTAACTAGAGAAGGTATGGACTGGGTAGGCAGTAATATGGACTTGTTTACTCATGCTCTTAAGTTAAAACATAAGATGCCTAGGCCTCATAAGAAATCTAAACCTGATAAGAAGCCTGACGTTAGGATGAAAGGTAAAACAGCTTTAGATATCTTTACTTCTAAGGAAGCAGAAGCCCTAGTAGCATCAGACTTATTATTGCTAGATAATACTCCTAACACTGTTTTAACTACTCAAACTATACTATTCAGTCTTCTAATGGGTGTTGATGGTGATACGATTATACCTAACGCTGTTACTAAAGAATTCGATCATGCTGAATACAAGGATATCTTACATAATAGGGCTAAGTTCATTACTAAGCCTGATTTAGATGGTAATATGGTTCAAGAAAGATATCGTGGTGATGAAGAAAAAGATATTAAAGCATCTATTAATTTAAGAGAAGCTGTTTCTTTAATTGGTCAACAGTATTATCTAGACCATTTCTTAGCTAGTAACTGGAGACCTCATGTAGAGTCTACAGTTCTTAATTATCAATCTGATCACTTATCTAGGTCTCTTTTAGGATTTGGTGTGTGGGTTCCTTATAATCTAAACTTAAAAGATGATATGCTTTTACTTAAAGCAGGCATTATGAAACGATCTGGACTTAAAGATAGGGATGGTCTTAAGTTTGAGGCTAAGGATTTCGCTACAGGTAAACAAGCCTTTGATAATAACATACAAGAATGGGTAGATAAATTTGGTGACTTAATTGAGGTTGTAGCCTCATGGGATAATTTATCTCCAGAACAACGAGTAGATTTAACTAATTCTTTTAAAGAGATTAATAATCCTTTTGCCTCTCAAGCACAAGCATTAGTAAAGTATGGACAAGAACATGACGGTTATGCTACAATTTCTTCTGTAGTTGAAGCTGTTAAATTACGTCTAGCAGAACAGAATAAAAATCATAAGTATTATTCATCTAACTTTTTAGCAGAGGTAGACGGGCTTACTAATGGTATGGCTCAGAACGCTATGTGGGTTGGTGCTGTAAAACTTGCGGCTGCTTCAGGCGTAACTCAGTTCTTAGTTGATTCACAAGGTCGTAAGGGTAATCTACTTACAGTAGACGATATGTATGTAAACCATGCTAATGTTACTTACAGTCGTATACATACTAATAACGATCCAAAGATTAAAGCCTTAGCAGGTATACTTAAACAATATGGTCTTGTAGGAAGAGGTAGTTCTAAGGGCCCTATTATGATTGCAGGTTATTCTGCAGGGGAAGCACTTATTAAAGAAGGTGCTACTGAAGTTATTAGGGCTATGATTTCTTCTGACCCAGCCTTCGTCAAGGAGCTGAGAAGTATAGGAGTAACCCCAGCACAAGCTGTTAAGACGCTAGAGGACGCTAGTGTCTTCGCTGTAACATCAACTATCGGAGCCCTTCAGGATTATAGTTCTTTATTATCTTCGTTTGTAGATGAGATGATTAAGCAGAAACAAGAGAATGAATCCTTACCCCCACCATCCGTGGTATTTCCCGAAGGTATTAGACAGGAATTTGGATTAATGGTTCCTTCTGCTACTGGCCCAGAAATGATTACACCTGATGGTGAACCGTTTAGGCGTGTTAGGAATGAAATGGTATATGATGCTATAGAAATCGATAAGAACACTGGTGAGTATAAGAAAAGTATGAAGGCCTTGTCCCAAGTTACTCCTAAGACTACCCAGTATGGTGACGCACTTATGGTTAGGCATTCTGCTAGAAGATCAGCTGAAGAAGGTGTAGGTAATAAGTATGCTCCTAAGGGTGAAGAGTATGGTAACATATTCCAACATGTCTTCGATGGATTCTTTATGCCACCTTCTCTTATGAGAGAGGCAGATGTTATTCTTAATGAAGAGTTCTTAAACTTAGGTAAGAGAGCAAGCAACCTTAGGTCGCTAATAAATACTGCTAAGAATGCTGGTTACAATATGAAAACAATTACAATGCAAAACCTTGTTGAAAGGATGAATACTGCCGCTAAGAACGGTAGGAAGTTTGTTGAATCGGTTAAAGATGTTAACCAGTTTATTGTTGATGGTACATATCGTAAAGGCATTATAAAAACTAAAGGAAATAACGATAGAAAATTTCCACCTAGTATAGCTAAAGGAGTAAATAGACCTACTCCAGGTATTAATGTAGGATTGACTTCTGAAGAAATTAATAGACAATTAGAAGCAGCTTACTCTCCTTATCGTAAGCCGAATATGACAGCCGCTGATTGGGAAAACATGACCTTTTAGATACGGTAGCGAAGACTTAAGATAAAAAAAAACCCCTAGAATATAATTAAATATTCCTGGGGTTTATTTTTTTTTTTCAGTAGCCTCTTTGTTTCTTTAACTTACTAAGACTCTTTTTACCTTCGTTAAGAAGCTTATCAGCAATACCTGTAGCTATTTTAAATGCTTCAGCTTGTGTCATTCCTTTATCCATTAGTGCTTTCTGTTCTGCACGAACGTTACCACTGTAAGCTATATCTAGCATCACATCGTTAATCTTAGGAGTGTAAGCTATAGCAGGGTCTAAATTATACTGCTTAACATACTCCATATCGTCCATACCATTTTCTGATAACATATTATAGTTCTTAGTACTCATCTTCTTTAATCTCCTTTGATTGTAAGGTATAAGCATTGTACTGCATTACCTTTTCGTTACCATCTATATCTTTAACCGTATAAAATGGGGACATGTTAAACATTACTTCTTCTATTCTTTGCATATCAGTATCAGTGATACCTATATGCTCTCTAATATCTTCTAAATGAAAGCCATCAGAGTACATAGAAGCTATCTTATCATAATGTGTTTCTAACTTATATAATAATTGCTGACTTAGGTTCTGCATCTTTATCCTCCTCATTTAAGTAAGCAACAAAGCTCTTCATCCAATCAGGATCAGTAAGAGGAAAAGAGTATTGAATAGTCTCCTGATGTACTGCCTTAGAATTATCATTATAAGCTATCGCTACTGTTAGTTGGCACATATCTTTATTATCAGCCATTATTTACTCTCCTTAACTTTATCATATCCGTATACAGCCATACTCTTAAGTAAAGATTGAACACAATCCTCAGCTGCAAACATAACCTCTTCCGAGGTATTCTTATTATCTAGTACTACCATAGCACTGTTTAACATTTCTGTTAGTTCTTCTGCTAGTGCCATCCGTTTCTCCCTTTAGCTCTTGCTCTATCAAAGATACTTCTGACTGATAGAGTAGTGAAGAAGATGTATACCTTAGTCACTAAGGGTAGTGGTAAGGAGAGACAAGAAGAACAGGTCTCTTTAAGATTCTTTATTATATTCATTTTAATTCCTTATTGATTAGGTAAAAGAGTATGAAGAAGAATAGTACCCAAGGGGTATCCTTAAAAATACTTTAAAACCGTTATATTATTATTAAATAGTATACAGGGGGGCGGGGGGGAGTTGCCTTCGGCTTTCCCTATAAGGGTTACTTAGAGCTTTTCCTTACCCACCATAGGGTTCTAGTAATTAGACACTTCTTCAGGCGGTCTAAATTTAATACCTTGTGCGCTATTGTTGTGATACTTTTCAGACTCCAGAGCTCTTGTTGTCATGAGTTTTCTGGTCTCGGCATAGTGCAGGGATCCTGAACTTAAATAAGACTCCAGAACATTGAATATGAAACACTCAGTGCCATACTCTTTGATCTTCTTATTGAAAGAATTAGAAGAACCAGTATAGAATTTCCAATCAGATTCTTTCCAGCAATCTTCTCTCCACTTAGGATTACCCTTATCTTTAACAGGATTCTTCAATGACCTATACTTAGGTGGTTTCATCTTCCAAAAACATTTCCTACCTATGTAGGCTATGTCTTCCTTAGTACAGGTTATTTCATATAAGAACCCGAAATATTTTTTAGGATTAGGTGTCTCTCCTACCCAATGATGATTAACCTCTTCTGACATTTGCTAAACCCTTATCATTAAACTTAACTACTACACCATTACCTTTGAATGATTGAGAGCCTGCTATCTCAAGTAAAGCATCTCTAGCTACCTTAAGCTCATTAGATACGCTATCATGTTTACTCTTAATAGCTAACCACTCATTAGCTAACCTATTCCAGTCACTAGTATTAAGCGCTACTACATCTGTCTTAGCAGGCTTAGGTACTTCTTTGAAGTATAACTTCCAAGCGTCTAGTAGTTGCCTAGTTAAGTCAGGACTCTGTTTAAATAACCTATATCTACCCTGAGAGGTGTGAGCACAATACACCCAGAAGTGACACTCTTTTACGTCAGCTAGTAACATTTGTTGTGTCATCTGTAATTGGTATTGCATAGGTAAGGCTTCACCCCGCATCATAGTGTTCCATAGAGGACTCTCACAGCCTTTTAAAGGACACTTGATCTCAAGGATAGAGGCACCAGTAATTTGCTCCATACCATCAAGAGAGGCCATCAGAGGCATACCCTCTACCTCATTAGTAATACATAATGGTTCGAATATCTTATTCAATCTATCTTGCACTGCTACTCTAGCTTCTTCTTCATACTTATGACCATGAGCCATAGCAAAGTTCATATCGATCTTCATATTGCCTTGCTTAAGCTGGTATAGCTCATACCTATTCTTAGGCTTCCAAGGACTAATCTCACATGCCGCCGCAGCCTCACTAGCTGTACCATGATTCTTTCTAACTGCTAGCCATTCATCGCTACCCTGTGGTAGGTCGTATTCTAAGAAAATCTTTTTCATCTTCATTTCTCCTGTTTCAATAATCCTTTCATATAACTAATTTGTTCATCGAGTTGTTCAACACTACCCGAATACTCTAATCTAATACATCTCTTCTTCTCATACTCTAATGTTTCTATAACATCATTCTGCATTTCTTGTTCCCATCCTT
>Ga0257117_1001218_pt1 | contig 15883 bp, 12 predicted proteins | sample SI112_135mmetaG_FD_190157 | JGI IMG/M metagenome (GOLD analysis project Ga0257117, IMG submission 190157) | Marine microbial communities from Saanich Inlet, British Columbia, Canada - SI112_135m | ecosystem: Environmental > Aquatic > Marine > Inlet | place: Canada: British Columbia | collected... | reverse complement strand
TGGAGTGACGGCAAAAAAAGTTGCGATCATATGAAAGGTCTGTTCAGTGGAAGCGACATTCGCCTTGAAAGGCTTGAGGCCTTGATAGAAGAGCTGCATGCTCACGCCGTTTGGGTCAAAACTCCAGAGAAATTCTACCGTGTTTCAATGCATGAAATTTTCACAGCTTACTTATTTAATGAGTCTTCAGTTATCGATTTATCTGATCCAGAAGTTGAGATTTCTACTCATTGTGAAAAAGGTCCTTATTTTTGTGTTTCTCTCGAAGGACTACCTGATGTTGGTAAGTATAGATACTTTGTCTACTACCAGCTGCTGACTGAAAAGTTAGGAGCAAGGCAATTTCGTTTAAGATTGGAGTCTCCTCTGCTTTGTTTTATGCAGGGAGATTATACAAAGGCGCAATTTATTTTTATGAAGCAAATCACATCTCATGGCATTTTGTTTCATGTTCCAAATAATCGAACCTTTACACAGTTAATTTCCAAAGACTATTTGCACGCATATATTAATACTAATTTCTTTAAATCAGCTCTCGAAAATAATGGGGAGAGTAAGTGCGATAACTTATACACAAATAATCCTGAAGATATCTTTCGCATTGACTGGAGAATGGGAATTACAAGCGAAACTACCAAGAGATGGATCCTTGGGCATATGATGGGAGCAGGGAACAGATATATCTTTGTACCCTTCGAATTTATAACAAGAGAATCCGAAGGCGACAGCATCGAAGAGAGTGCCACCGAATTTCTAAATGAAATGGGACAAAAATTAGACCAAGTGGCCTCTTAAGTTTTTATCTTAAAATCTTTGAGTGCTCCAAAAGGATTGGACTTAAGCGCGCGGGCCGGTTTTTCTCTGCTTTTTTGCGGTTTCTCCCCACGAGCTGGCGTACTCTTCCTCTCGGCCTTTTTGTGATGTCTTTTGACCTCAGTATGAGCAGGTGGTTTTTCTCCAGTTCTTGCGCTCAGTGAGATTCTTTTTCTATCGAAGTCCACGTCTATTACTTTGACCCTTAATTCTTGACCTACTTTTATATGATCCAGTGGGTTTTTTACAAATTGGTCACTTAGCTCACTTATATGTACGAGCCCTGTTTCTTTAAGCCCAACATCTACGAAGGCGCCAAAATTAGTAATATTACTGACAACGCCGGGGTACCAAGTCCCCACTTTAAGATCCTTTATTACTTTTAAACTCTTGTCAAAGTCGACAGATTTAAAAGTCGTTCGCGGATCTTGAGAAGGAGTTTTAAGAGATTTAACAATATCTTTAAATGTAAAATCACCTAGCTTTGTTTTGAGCTCTCTATCATTTTCAAGTGAGCCAATAAGCTCTGAGTTACCCACTAGCTCTTTGACCGTTTTTTTGTGAGCTACAATCCATTCAATGATAGATTCGTAGGCTTCGGGGTGTATGAAGGTCGAATCAAGGGGTTGTTCTCCACTATAAATTCTCAAAAAACCTGCACTTTGAGTAAAAACTTTGTCTGAAAAACGTGGAACATTGAAAAGCTCTTTTCTATTTTTAAATCCACCTTTTGAATTTCTGTATTGCACGATATTTTTGGCCATAACAGGTCCAATACCTGAGACAAATGAAAGCAGGGGAGCAGAAGCCGTATTGAGGTCTACTCCTACAAAGTTGACACAGCTTTCCACCACAGAGCCAAGAGATTTTTTTAGAAAACTTTGGCTCACATCATGTTGGTACTGCCCGACCCCAATCGATTTTGGGTCTATCTTAACCAGTTCTGCAAGTGGGTCTTGGAATCTTCTGGCAATGGAAACAGAGCCTCTCACTGTGACATCTTTTTTGGGGAACTCCTCTCTTGCTATATCAGAAGCAGAGTACACAGAGGCGCCTGATTCTGAAATCATAGTGGCCTTAATCTCTCCACTTTTAACAGGAGGTATATTTTCTTGAAAAAAGGCCAAGGTTTCTCGACCAAAAGTTCCATTGCCAATGGCAATATATTCAATCTTGTGCTTTTCTAAGGCCTTTTGGATTAGAGCAAAGGCCTCTGCCTTTTTTTGTTTAGGTGGGTGAGGGAAAATAACAAAATCATCTATTAACTCCCCGGTGCTACCAACTATTACGATTTTACAACCGGACACAATACCTGGGTCCACACCCATTACTGCCTTGGCCCCCAAATATGGAGATAGTAGTAAGTTTTTTAAATTAGTATTAAAAACTTCAACTGCAGCAATATCAGAGAACTTTTTGAGTTCAGTTTTTACTTCTGTATCGATAGAAGGATAAATATATAATTTTGTGGCCTTTTCGCTGGCTGCGGCTAGCTCATTTCTATAACCTAATTTTTTGTCCTTGGGAAAGAAAGCTTCTTCTAAGATTTTCTGTGAAAATTCATGTTGAGCTGAAACTTCAACTTTCAATATTTTCTTTTGCATTCCTCTTCGAATGGCAAGGTAGCGATGTGATGACTTTGCTGTTTTTAAGGACTCGAGCTTTTCAGTGAACTCAAAGAAATCTTTGTATTTCAAATGGTCTTTTACTTTTTCTGCATCTTTTCTTTTTTCAGATTGCAAAATAGAGTTTTTCCAATAGAAATGCCTTATTTTTTCTTTGCTTTCAGGGTGGTGAGAAAAGCTTTCAATGATTATATCCATTGCCCCTTCTAAAGCCTTCTCAAGAGATTCAACCTTTTCGTTGCCTTCTACAAATGTAGAGACAATCCAATCATGATCTTGATCTGGGGTTTTTGATGAATTCAAAAAGTGCTCAGATAGTGGTTCTAGTCCATTGTCTTTTGCAACCTGTGCTTTTGTTTTTTTCTTAGATTTATAGGGGGCATAGATATCTTCTAGCTCTCTTAGGTTTTTTGCTGAAAGAATCAGGCCCTCTAATTTTGGGGTCAAAATCTTTTGGGATTTTAGCGTTTCCAGAATAAATTCTCTTCGTTTTTCACGCTCTGTAATTTCTTCGAAGGATTTTTCAACGAGTCTGATGCCTACTTCATCAAGTCCCATGGTTTGGTCTTTTCTATATCTGGCAATAAAAGGAACTGTACAATCTTCGTCGATCAAAAGCTGAAGTGTGACACTCACTTGTTTATGACTAAACTTAGTGATTCTTTCAATTTCGGCCACTTCTTTGCTTCGGTTTTCTTTCATAGTTACTCACAAGAAAATTGAGGATTAGTTTGGGTGTCTAATTTATCTCATTTTTAATGTAGGGGAAAGCCTCTTAGGCCTAAGATTTTTTTCGTCGGTGCGTGCCAGATCCAACAGGTGAAACTAACCGTTTTAAGCAGTTCGTTTTGCCGCTATACTGAAGCAATTCTGTATATACTGAAATGAAGACTTTGGTAGCGAGGGGGAGAGTCGAACTCCCGGCCTTCGGGTTATGAATCCGACGCTCTCACCAACTGAGCTACCTCGCCAAAGCCTATAATCGAAGAATGATTTTTATTCAAGTAGTTAGACTATGTCAAATCTGAGTGTTTGATTTCATAGTAATTGTAAATCTAATTTAACTGTTGTATGTTGTTTAGCGCCATGAATTATCTTCCTTATACTTTTAGATTTGTAAAACACATTGACAGCTTTATGGAGCAGGCAAAGCTGTATCCAGAATCTGGTAAGGCCTATGTGGCCATTTCCGGAGGCGCTGATTCCAAGGCCCTCGCCATGGTTTTAATGGAGTTGTTTCATAATAATGAAAAATTTAAGGAATTGGTACTCCTCCATGTCAATCACGGAATTCGTGAAGAGTCTGAAGCCGAGGAGGCTGAGCTCAAGGCCTGGGCAAGAGAGATGCAGTTCGAGCTCAAAGTGACCCATTTAAATCCACCTGAGAGCAAAAGCAATCTGGAGAACTGGGCCAGAAAAGAGAGATATAAATTTTTTAATGAATTTTTGGGAAAAGGGGATGTTGTTTATACGGCCCATAATCTTGATGATTCATTTGAGTGGTCCCTGATGAAAAGATGGCGCTCCTCTGAAATGATTTCGAGCCTAGGTATTCCGGTGCTGAGAGACAGCGTTAGAAGGCCATTTCTTTGTGTCAGCAGGACTCAAATTGAGAATTACCTCGATTACGAAGGGGTTGAGTTTTTTACTGATCATACCAACGATGACACTCGTTTTGAGCGCAATTATATTAGAAAAGAAGTCATTCCCAGCATCAAGAAGAAATACCCACAATATCTAAAGCACTATGTATATTTGCAAAATAGATTGGCCAAAAAATTAGGTGTCAGTGTATTTGCAAATGCAAAAACCGTAAATACAAGACTTTCCAGCAAAAAGTTTCATAATGCTCACTTTTATTGGAGAAATGATTTTAAATCTGACTTTTCTCCTTTTGAAAATGATCTCTTGCCCTCGATTAAAACACTTTCAAAGGCTGAAAGGGGTAAGTGGGCCAAAGAGTTGGGCAAGTTTTTTGCGGGTGACAAGGTTTGGATGGGTCCACATAGGCTTGCTGGAGATTTGTTCCTCTACAAATGGGATGGACTACTTGTGGCGTGCAACTCTAGAGGTGTATTTGAGCTTTCCAAGGGCTGGGAGTCACTTGTCAAAGGAAGATCAAATTCGTCCCCAAAGTGGATGGGACTCGATCATTTGAGAAGCAAGGTTCACAAACAGCTTCTTGGCCAAAAAAATGTTGAGCAGTTTATTAAGATATTCTTTTTAAGGGCACCTAGAAGTGTCAGAAAAAAGTGGGGAAATGGACTTAAAAAGTCACCTAAAATTTCCCTTAAACGAGATTCTCATCCTTTGCCATATAATTTATGGATTCGCCCCGTGTTTTGGGTATTACGAAGCGGAGCATCAAAGGGGCAGAAGGGACTTCACTGCATACCTCATTCCCAGCAAAAATAATCCGACAGGAAGTATGGTCCTGGGTTGTCACCTGGTAAGGGTGCGTTTTATTATAGAATAGGTGTGGTTTGTCTAAAAATCTTCAAAAGATAGCTATCACAAAACTTAAACTTCAAAAGCGGTATTAGCATGAAACAACAACAAAAAACATTTGCTCTTTGGATGGTATTAATCCTTTTGTTAGCACTGGTAGTAAAATTCCTAGATCAAAAAGATGGAGTGAGAACTAGCATCCGTTACTCTGAATTTGTAAAGGCCGTAAAAGGTGGACAAGTTGGAGAGGTTCAGATGAAGGGAACCAATATTATTTATGGCCAGTACAACGAAGGCTATAATAATGGGGCCAAATTTCAAACATCAGGACCAACGGGGGATACTACTTTTAAAATGCTTGAGGAGAGTGGCATTATCCCAGATTATATTCCAGAAGAAAAACAAAGCTTTTTAACTTCCCTATTAATAAATTGGGGCCCAATACTTCTGCTCCTATTTATATTTATTTTCTTCATGAGGCAGATTCAGTCCGGGGGAGGGAAGGCCATGAGCTTTGGTAAGTCCCGTGCTAGGATGCTCAGCCCCTCTGAGAAAAAAATTACTTTTGATGATGTTTCAGGAGTGGAAGAGGCCAAACAAGAATTGTGGGAAGTCGTCGATTTCTTGAAAGATCCCAAAAAGTATACTGCCCTTGGAGGCAAGATCCCTAAAGGTGTTATTTTAGTTGGGCCTCCAGGAACTGGGAAAACTCTTTTGGCACGAGCAGTTGCTGGTGAAGCTGATGTTCCATTCTTTTCAATTTCAGGTTCTGATTTTGTTGAAATGTTCGTAGGGGTGGGAGCTTCTAGAGTTAGAGATCTCTTCGAACAGGGTAAGAAAAATGCACCTTGTATTATCTTTATCGATGAAATCGATGCCGTTGGTAGGCATAGAGGAGCAGGACTTGGTGGTGGTCACGATGAAAGAGAGCAAACACTAAACCAGCTCTTAGTTGAAATGGATGGTTTTGAAAGTAATGAAGGGGTTATCCTTGTAGCTGCGACAAATAGAATGGATGTATTAGATCCAGCACTGCTGAGACCAGGGCGATTTGATAGAAGAGTTGTTGTAGGAGCTCCTGATGTTAGAGGCCGACTTGGCATTTTAAAAGTTCATTGTAAAAAGCCGCCTATGAATGAAGATGTTGACCTTGAAGTTATTGCCAAAGGGACTCCAGGCTTTACAGGGGCAGACCTTGCCAATCTAGTCAATGAAGCTGCTCTTATGGCCGCAAGAGAAAATAATAAAAATATTTCAATGGATCACTTTGAACGCGCCAAAGATAAGGTTTTAATGGGTGTTGAAAGAAAGTCGATGGTTCTCTCTGATAAAGAAAAGAGAATTACTGCTTACCACGAAGCGGGGCATACTCTTGTGGGAATGAACCTTCCTGAAACTGATCCTATTCACAAAGTAAGTATTATTCCGAGAGGGCAAGCACTCGGCGTGACTCAAACACTACCGAATGAAGAGATGCTCAACTTATCTAAAGGAAGGGCCAATAATTTTATCTCATTTTTAATGGGTGGTAGAGTTGCAGAGGAGTTGACCTTTGGTGAGATTACCAATGGAGCTTCCAATGATATTGAAAGGGCCACAGAGCTATCTCATGCTATGGTCTGTCAGTGGGGGATGAGCGATCTTGGACCAATCAAATATGGACGTTCTCAAGGCCAACCTTTTATGGGCGCAGGTATGAGTGAGCAAAGTGAATTCTCAGATGAAACAGCAAGGCTGATTGATAAAGAAGTTTCAAATTTTGTAACAAAGAACTATGAAATCGCTAAAAATATTCTTGTAGAAAAAAAAGAGGCACTTGAGAGGGTGGCAGAGGCCCTAATTGTTTGGGAAACTCTTGATCTTAAACAAATTACAGCTCTCATTGCAGGTGAAGACATTGGGATTCCCATTCCTTCAGTAGGAGGAGACTCTGATGGCGGAGCTTCAGGCAAAGAAGATAAAGCCGTCTCAGAATCCGAGGGAGAGGGATCACCGGGAGGAGCAGCTTCCGGAGGGAATCTTGCTCCCGCCTAAATTAAATTTAAATTCTCATTTTCAACTAATGGGGGTGGTTAATGCCACCCCCAATTCATTTTCAGATGGTGGCAAATTCGATAGTAGTAACGAATTTTGTAAACGTGTTCGCTACCTAATTGAAAGCGGCTGCAGTTATATTGATATTGGCGGTGAAAGTACAGCTCCCATGAATGAGTTGGTCAGTAGTGCTAGCGAATGGGCGCGACTTGAAAAGTGTCTTCTCCCTGCATTTGAAAATGATCTCTTTAGAAATTGCACACACTTGTCTATTGATACATATAAAATGGAAACTTTTGAAAGGGTTTATGAGTTGTGGAGTCAATACGATTCCAAGACCCAGCTCATATTCAATGATGTTTCAGGGATTATTGATGATGGAATAATTAGTTTTTTATTAAATAAAGTGCCGCGGGCCTTGTATGTTTTTTGTCATACTTTTAATGAGCTTAGAGAAAAAAGTAGTGAGCATATGAATTGCACTAAAAGAGAGCTTAGTGGTGGGGAATTGGTAGGCGTAATGACCAAGCGATTTACCCAAGTGGTGGCGGAGTTTAAAAGAGCATCTATTGTTCATAGGCTGGTACTTGATCCTTGTTTTGGATTCTCTAAAACTAGGGAACAAAACCTGTACCTTGTAGATCATATCAGTGAGCTTGTGAGTACCTTCTCTCACAACACGTGGGTTCTGGGAATCTCAAGAAAATCTTTTTTGCGACCAGAGGGAATGTCTTTAAAAGATAGGCCTGAACTTCTTGATCAGGTCGAGCTCAGGCAAAAAAGGGTAGTGGATCAGTGGCAGCAAGAAATAAAGCAAGGTATAATGGTACTCAGGATTCATGATCCAAAGTACCTTGTTTCTTTTGAGTTGGGGGAAGAATGAAGTTCATTTTATTTACACTTGTTATTACTTTTTCGGCATGTGCTTCGGAGAAGTTGGGACATGATCGCAAAAAAGATGCAGTGATTATTAGACAAGTTTTAAGAGATAACTTTCATCAATTTAGAAATTGTTACAAAAGAGAGTTAGACGAAGAAAAAGGCTTTGGAGGAAAGGCGGTTTTAATGTTCGAAATACTTGTCAACGGTATAGTAGACAATCCCAAAGTGCGCTCAAACCTTCCCAAAAGTGTCGATAAGTGTTTAATCTATGTTTTGTCTGATCTTCGATTTCCCGACAGTGTCAGTGATCAAAAAATAGGCTTTAAACAAAAAATCATCCTATATCCACGAAGAAAAAATCATATTCTCATTGAAGATTGGAATGAGCCTTTTTACCGAGTTAATTAGTTAGGGGCGAGAACAGTTGCCTTTTGTGGGAAGGCCTTAGGTGAGAAAATACCTTCTGGAAGACTATCAAGAATAGACTTTTCTATAGCATCAATAATGGGCTCTTTTAAAAAGAGTCTCGAATAAACAAGTCCTACTTCTCTGACAGGTGGGTTACCTACAAACTCTTTTAGACGCTTTGATTTCTTAGGCAGATTCTTTGACACCATTTTAGGTAGCAAAGTTAGCCCTCCACATTGGTCAACTAGGTTGACGAGGGTCTCTAGGCTTCCACTTTGAAAGCTCCAATGGCCTTGTCCCACCTGCTTTTGAGATGGGGTACAGAGATTCAAAACTTGATTTCTAAAGCAGTGGCCTTCAGATAGAACCCACAAATCTTTAAGATCAATATCGGAGGCCTTGATTTTATCTTTATTTGCAAGCGGGTGATCTTCATGAACATAGACAAGAAAAGGCTCATAATACAAAGCTCTTTCCACAATAAAATCTTCCCCTAAGGGAGTGGCCAGAAGTCCTGCATCGAGCCTATCTTTATCTAAAAGTGAGATGATGTCTTCAGTTTTAATTTCTTGAATTTCAAGTTGAACCTTTGGGTAGTTTAGTCCAAAAGTTTTCACAATTTGTGGCACTAAAAATGGCGCCAGTGTGGGAATAATTCCGAGTTTAAAGTTGCCGCTAATTTCTCCGTCGACTTCACTTGCTAAATTTTCGAGGGCCTGCATTTGTTTGATAATAGTTTGTGCTTTTTTTAATATTTTCTCACCAGCGCTTGTGGGGAGAATTGTGGAGCGAGAACGGTCAAATATGATGACTCCTAAATACTCTTCAAGCTTTGCAATTCCCACGCTGAGTGTAGGTTGGGCGACGTGAACTGATTTGGCGGCCCTTCCAAAATGGCGGTGTTTGTCTACGGCCAGGATATATTTGAGTTGCGTCAAAGTCATAGAATTCCATTTAACAACGAATTTGTTTACCTATATTTAAATATTTATATCAGCTATTTGCATCTGAGTCATCTTCCCCTTGCTAAAGCCCTTGAAACACGATAATTTTCTCGAAAGTCACATTGCGGCGTTTTGTCTCAAGTCATCTATTAAGGCAGCTCTATGGTACTAGTCCTAATTTTACTGAAAGCAACACTTGCCGTTTCAGGAATGCCTCAAATTATCTACGGGGACGATGATAGAGTTGAAATTTACCGGGCCTCAAATGCCTATACAAGGCTTTACTCACACTCTGTTGCCTCAAAGATTGATAGCGATAGCTTAACTCCACACTTGAGTTTTATAAAAAAGCTCGATGTTCTCTCTCTTGCGGACAATTGGAATCTTTGCCCGGAAGTTAGATTCAAAGATCAACCTGCTGCCGGTAAATGTAGTGCCTTTATGATTGGAAAGGACCTCATGGCCACTGCAGGTCATTGCATGCGAGATCAATATAGTTGTGACAACTCCACTTGGGTCTTCAATTACCGCAAAGACTTTTCCTATGGTGGTAATTATTGGTTTTTAGAATCAGATATCTATAAATGTAGTCGTCTCGAATTTGTTGTCTCACCAGGGCCTGCCTTTCATCTCGACTTGGCCATTTTTCGGCTCGATCGCGCTCCACGCTATGGGGCCAAGTTTGAGCTCTCCCAAAAAGGTGGAGAAGATGTGGATGTTTCTAAATTAGCACTTCTTGGTTTCCCTTTAGGCGCTCCTATGAAGGCCATTGAGCATGTGGCCGCACACGTAGGTCCTGCTGGCTGGGGCGAGGAATTTTTTCATCTAAGCGTTGATACATTTGTGATGAACTCTGGCTCCCCAGTATTTAATAAGAAAACGGGGATTCTTGAAGGTATTTTGGTCGCTGGTGGAACCGATTTCAAATGGGATGATGAAAGAGGGTGCAGAGTTGAAAATCATTGCCTAGACGGTGATTGCAGAGGAGAGAGTATCCTCAAGGGAAGCTACCTACATCAGATAATGAAAAAAAACGGATTATACTGATCCCAGTTTTATTTTCAAGTGGCGTATTCCTCATCTGCGTGTACCACACGCCTTCTTCGTCATCCACTCACTTGAAAATCAAACTGGAACCAGTATATATTAACCAAGTCATTTGCTCTAAATCACATTTACAAAGATAATAGATAAATAATAATTCTTGTTAAGCCTTAGGAAGAGGATTAGGGAATGTCTGTGGTTAAAATTTTAGTCCCTACAAAAAATATCCATCTCATGTCATCATTTTTTTCCAGTGTTTTAGATTTCGAATTAAAAGAGTGTCTTCAATCTAGGATGGTATTTACAAGTGGCGAAGTTGAGTATGTGATTGAGAAGTCGGAGGTCACGAGCGCCCAAGTGGAGCTGCTTCCTTTTATGGAAATTGCTTATAATAGCGATGAGGGCCATCAGCACTTTCAACAACGTTATGAATTCTTTGTATTCGGCAAAGGGGCAGATCAATTTAAAACATTAAAAAGATCCAAAGGCCTTGGTAATTGCACCGAAATATCAGATGGAGAGGGGAGAGTTTTTCGCTTCGTAAATCTAGAAAGTAAATGCGCGAAAAAAAGTGGGCCTTGGTCAAGTCAAATTCCCAAAGAAAAAGGTCAAATTTATTCTAAGTGGGAAGATAGAGTATAGATTTAGCAAAATCTATGTGTCAGCTCTCTTCCTTCTAATCCATCAATTAAGTTTTCAACCGCAATGCTTGCCATGCTTAATCTTGTTTGAAAGGTAGAGGATCCAATATGGGGTGTAATCAGACAATTACTAAGTGTTAAGAGCTGGTGACCAGGCGGTAGTGGCTCTGGGTCTGTAACATCTAGTGCTGCTGCAAATATTTTTCTGTCTTTAAGTATCTGGTAGAGTTCACTTTGATTTATTATTTTACCTCGGGCGGTGTTTATCAAAATTGCCGTTTCTTTCATCTCATTAAAAAAATCTCTGCCTATAAAACCTACTGTTTGGTCATTTAAGGGGAGGTGGATGGAGACAAAGTCACTCTCACGTGCCAGGGTGGATAAATCTACACGCTGAGCTTTTGTATTTTTTTCTAATTCACTATTTTTTGAACGGTTAAAATATTGGATTTTCATGTTAAAACCGTGGTGGGCCCTATATGCCATGGCCTTGCCTATTCTTCCGGCCCCCACAATTCCCAGAGACTTTCCAGCAAGCTCAATCCCCAGGTGTCCCTCAGGGTCCCAGTATTTCCAATCACCTTTTGGTATGCTTTGACTTGAGCTGACAATATTTCGAGCTGCTGAAATTAATAGTGCAAATGAAAGATCAGCTGTTGCCTCAGTCAGAACTCCTGGAGTGTGTCCAACTGGAATTGATTTTTCACGGCAATAATTTGTGTCAATATTGTTAACTCCAACGGCGTAGTTGGAGATGACTGAAAGCTGAGGATTATTTTGAATGATTTTTTTATCGATTTGGTCTTCAAGGCTGCAAAGTATGGCATTGCACCCAACAGCGCGTTTTTCAAGTTCTTTTTTTGGGATAGGTGAGAGTTGATCCCAGTAGTCGAGCTCTATTTCACCAAAAAACTTCGAGCGTTTAAGTCGATTAAAGGCACCATCAAATAGTTTTCTTGTAATGAGGACTTTTTTCACTGGTCAGCACTCGTGCTTAGTTTTCAAAAGTCCTACGGCTTGAACCACCATGGATGAGTTGAAGATGTCTTGTTTCATCTGTCTCAAATTGGTCATTGATGTAGGTACTGATATCAAAAGTATAAAGTTTAAACACTTTTACAAACTCTTCTTTGACATTTTGAAGGTTTACTTGTGTTTTGTCTCTGTTCAAATGCCTGAGTGTGTCCACAAAGTTTCCTATGCCACTCGATCCGACAAAGTCCACTCCCTGCATATCAAGTGTGATTCTTGAGTGTGGATTTTGCTCAGCTAACTCTAACAAATCTTCTTTGAGAGGCACTGAATAATCATATTCTAGTCCTCCATGCATTTGTACAGTAATATCCCCGTTGGCATCAGTTGTAATTGTGGCCCTAATAGACATTTTCACTCCTTGAAAATGGAATCTTTCTTGGTTACCTAACCCAGGTGCTAGTGTAACATGGAGCATACACCTGGGTTAATGCGGAAAAAAATGAAGGTTCATATCTATGGCAAAGCTGACACTATTAGGACTTCCCCTTGGGAATATTGAGGACTTAACTGCAAGAGCTCTCGAGGGGCTGAAATCAGGTGAGCTTTTTATTTGTGAAGATACTCGAAACCTGATTAAAATATTCGGTCATTTGAAGATTTCTACGCAGAGTAAAAAGCTGATTTCTTATCATGAGCACAGTACCGAGCATGACTTAGATCGAACTATCAAAACTATTAAAGATTATCCTCAAGCTTATATGGTTTCAGATGCTGGATCTCCTATCATTTCAGATCCTGCATATCCCCTCATAAGAGGCTGTTTGGAAAAGGGGATTGAAATAGACTCTTTCCCTGGCCCCACCTCTCCTATAACTGCACTTGAACTCGCAGGCCTTCCTCCACAGCCGTGCATGATCCATGGTTTTTTTCCGCGCGATAGTGAAAAGCGAAAAGATAAAATAGAGTTTGCTGGCTCACGTTCTATGACTCATATTTTCTTTGAATCTCCCTATCGAGTGATGGAGACACTAGAGCTTTTGTGTAATGAGTTTCCAGGAGGTAGGTTTTGTCTGGCCAGAGAGCTAACAAAGCTTTTCCAGCAAGTTGTTCGATTTAAAGGAGATGAATTTTCTTCAATAGCCGATCAAATTACTTTGAAAGGGGAGATGGTGATCGTCTTCTATATTGATGTAAAGGAATCTAGAAGAAGCGACAAGAAATTGACCGATCTGGCCCAAAAGGTGCTTGAGCAGGCGGGTAAGAAAAAAATTGTGGCCAAGCTTGTGGCGGAAATACTTGGTGAAAATCCCAAAAATATCTATCAAAAGCTGATTGATGGGCCAGGAGAAAAATAGCTTTTTGGGGCAGATCTGGAAAAATGATCCCCGTGATGTCATTTTTGTATTATTGATATGAATTAGGGTAAAATAACTGATAAGAATCAAATATTTAGCAGGACCATAATTATGTTAGTAAGAATTATCGGTGGAAGTGGTGGTGTGTGCCCAGGGCATTTTGCCACGTCTTATCTAATTGATGGCACACTTTTAATTGATGCCGGCTCGTGTGCCAATGGTATTCAAATTGATGAGCAGGCCAAAATTGACAATATTTTAATTTCTCATCCCCATCTAGATCATATAAAAGACCTCGCTTTTATTTGTGATAATTGTTTTGGAATGAAAGGGAAACCTTTTGAAGTACACACCAATAAGACTATTAGTGATTCAATTTCTAAGTACCTACTCAACGATGTCATATGGCCTGATTTTACAAAACTTCCGACGCAGCAAAATCCAACTATAAGATTTAATGAAATTGAAGTAGAAAAAAAGATTAAGCTGGGGGATTACACAATTACGGCCATTCCTGTAAACCATCCATGTGATGCCATCGGTTTTATTATAGAAAGAGGCAACTCGGCCATTGTTTTTACTCAAGATACTGCCCCTACAGAGAAAATTTGGAAGTTTGCAAAACAAACAGAGAATGTAAAGGCCATCTTTACTGAAGTCAGTTTTCCCAACTCGCTAAAACAAGTCGCCGTAGATAGTCAGCATCACACGCCTGATTCAATGAAAGAGGAAATATTAAAAATGCCTCCAAGTGTGCCTATTTTTCTTGGACACCTAAAACCTAATTTTCATTCAAAATTATACGAAGAAATCGCTTTGATTGGCTCTGACAGAGTTACCATTCTTGGTACTAATGATCAGACTTTTGTATTCTAGAATTTCATAGCTTTATTGTCTGGCCGTACCACTATCAAATGATCTTTTCCATGCTGGATTAATAGGATTGGGCTGAAATTCTGGTACCACAGCTGCCGTAGGCTCTGCATCTGCTTCATCATCTTCTTCTTCGTCTTCGTCTTCGTCTTTTGCTTTTACAGTGTGGGTAAGCTCATCTAAAGGCTCATCTTCTCCGTCTTTAACTAGAGAAACCTTTATATCATAGTCACTATCTTTTATTGGAAAATCGCAATCCAGTGAATCTTTTTGGCATTCTGGCTCGCTGGTGGAATCGGCTTCTCCAATGCCTGTCACTTCTATATCTTCAATACCTGTAGCAGCTTCAGTTGGCGCTGTTCCCTTAACTGGTATGCCCTCCACTTTGAGAGGTTCTAGCTGTTGGTCGCCAACTTTGACATTAATCACCACATCAAAGGCGGCTTCATCTTGTGGAATACGGCAAACACTATCTTCACAAACGATTTCTTGGACAGAAACTGAGTCAGCATCAGGCACGGCATCTGTGTCAGCGTCGGGTACGGCATCTGTGTCAGCATCAGGAACGGCACCTGTGTCAGCATCAGGAACGGCATCTGTGTCAGCGTCGGGTACGGCATCTGTGTCAGCGTCGGGTACGGCATCTGTGTCAGCATCAGGTACGGCATCTGTGTCAGCATCAGGTACTGCATCTGCGTCAGCATCAGGTAAGGCATCTGTATCAATGCTTGGCACTTTACTCCAAGTGATTATGACAGGCTGTTCTGCATCTTCTGGCCCTATTTCTTCTCCATCTTTTTTGAGAGAGATGATTACATCTGTATTGCCTGAGATATTTTGTGTTTCTGCAGAAAATGAGAAAGTCCCTGATGTATCAGTATCATCAGTTTCTTCGACTGCGCCTATGTTCAAATCAAGGCTGCTTCTGGCACTACTACCTTCTTCACTCTCTTCGTCATCTTCGCTTGCTCTTGCAGCAACTCCTGCTGCATCTGAAGAGTCCCAAACAATGTGGCCACCTTCAATCTCAGACAGATCAACACTTACTCCATCTTTTTTGATTGATATTTTGATATTAACCTCAGACTCATCATCATTCCTTTCATCATCTAAGACTATTTCATACCCTGAAGAGTTCCTTTTTCTCGAAATTTCGATTTCTTGCGGCTCAAGTTCTTCATCTCCAACCTTCACCAATATACGTACTGTAAATGCCCTCGGGCCTTTCTCTATTTCGCATTGACCTAAAAGACACACTGTAGGATCAGTAGTTGAGCTGTCGACATCAGCAGTTGTGCTATCAACATCAGCAGTTGTGCTGTCGACATCGGCAGTTGTGCTATCGACGTCAGCAGTTGTGCTGTCGGCGTCAACAGCAGCGCTACTTGTATCATCAGTAGTATCGTCAGGCCCACTTGAAACCTTTACCCAGCTGATCACGACAGCTGGATCTGCTCCGTCGACAGGAATTTCAGTGCCACCTTTATTTACTGTTACGGTAACAATCTCTTTTTCAGGTTTACTCTCACTCGATAGCTCAAAGCTGTATTCCGATTCAGGCCCAGCAACATCAATTGCAAATACTTGTGGAGGCAAAACATCTTCTCCAATAGTGACACTAATTTCGGCACTAAATGGTTCATCCCCTTTTGGAATAATACAAGATCTGCCTGGGCACTCGATTGGTTCTGCTGCAGGAACTGCAGGAGGGTCAGATATGAGTGACCATGTGATGACGACTTTTGGATCATCACTATTAGGGTCCATGGGCACATCATTATTTTTTGTGAGAATAGTAATTTCGACCTCTGTGTCACGGTCATCTGGAATCAACTCAAAAG
>Ga0257117_1001216_pt1 | contig 15903 bp, 12 predicted proteins | sample SI112_135mmetaG_FD_190157 | JGI IMG/M metagenome (GOLD analysis project Ga0257117, IMG submission 190157) | Marine microbial communities from Saanich Inlet, British Columbia, Canada - SI112_135m | ecosystem: Environmental > Aquatic > Marine > Inlet | place: Canada: British Columbia | collected... | reverse complement strand
CTTGAACGAGAATATTTCTTGTCCCAAACAGTTTTGCCATTTCCAAAACCTTTAAGACCTGGAAGTTTATTGAATCTTCCGACATGCCTTGAATTTGCACTACTAGAAGCGCTCGTCAGACACAACAAAAGTGTAAGACAAATTACTGAAATTTTAGAAAGTCTGTTCATAATGAAACCCCGTCATGGTGTATCATTTCTTGTTTTTAAAGACAAATTTTGCGGTGAATTATTTTATATTCGACAGAGGAGGTGGATCGAGTTCATTATCTCCCCCTGTGATTTCAAACGCTTGAGAATCGTCTTCCAGCTCGAATTCCTCTTCAGTTGTCTGAATATCAGAGGCCAGGCCAAAAAGTTCTTTATTAATAACTTCTTCAAGGGCCAATAGATGATGGTCCAAATTTCTAATTTGGTTTCCTAAGTAATCTTCCATCATGGCTGGCAGGTCTTCTGTGTGATAGAAATACCACCTAAGCTCATCAATTTCGTTGTAAAAAATATCTAGCGCTTCGACAACCTCGCGGCTTACGCATGCTAGAGTATCAATAGAAATACCTTCATATTTGTTTTTAAAAATTTGATCAAAGTGTTCTCTGGTTCTTTTTATAACAAAGATATTCATATAATCTTTGCTTCTTTTGCTAATCCTATTAAAAAGGGATCTAGCATCAAGTTTTAAAAGAATTAAGTATCTCTCAGTTATTACATCATTCATATTTTCATGGCAGTCACTTTGGGAAGTGCACTGCTATTTCCCCCTGGCCACTTATTTTTCCGCTTACTCTCAGCCTCAAACATATTGAGGATATCACAACATATTTTATCATAACTTAATGGCAACTTGTAAAAATGATAATTTCGCCTTGTTAACGTCGAATCAATTTCGCTTAGTTTTCGAAATGAAGATAGATGAAACAAGCTTAATTTATTAGTTTTGAGTAATTGTAATATTAGTCTTTGATTAATACTTCCAAGCCCATAGTGATCATCCAAAAGAGCTTCAAGTATCACAACTTTAACTTTAGGAAAGTATTGTGAGAACTGTATGATTTGATCATAGTTAACGGGAACCAGATTAATCCCTTTTTCCCTAAATGCAGCTGCAACCTTTAGATAGAGTGGTGAAACCTTCTCGCTTAGAACGAAAAAAAATACAACTCTTTCACCTTCAATTTTGGGCGTCTGCTTATCCATGATTACTATTCGGCTAATTTGTTAAACTTATTTAATGGCCTGAAGTGATTTCCGCAATAATATTTTCAAAAGCTTAACTAAGAAAATCCCCAAAAGTAATGAGAGGATCCCACTATACCTGTCTAAAAAACTCAGGCTTCCCGAGCTTCTGTCCCCAGCAAAAGCTGAAGGTGCGCATGAAAAATTTCCATCGCTTCCACTTGCTGAAGTATCTGAGCTTAGACTTGCCCCTGAAGCGACAAAGCCAGTTTGTTGTCTGTAGTAAGTTTCATCAACTACTGCATTGACGCCAGCTATGTCATCACTTTGAAGTACTGTTAGATTTGTTAGGTAAGCCGCCATAATAGCATATTCATCAGAATGGCCAAGTCCTATAGTGTGGCCTATTTCGTGAAGAATTGTTGCTTTAAGTGCTCCGTTGGTATTAGCAACAAGATAATCAAGATTTCCATTTAAAATTATCTCAGTTTTAGTAATATTTGTGCCACTTTGATATCTGATTGTGATGGCCAGTGTATTTTCATCGTCAAAGCCAGTTTCTTCGGCAAAGTTATTTGACCATCTTATATAATTTCCTGTGTATGGTCCTTGTGAATATCCAGGAGTTGTCTCCCAGATAGTTCTTCCCGCAGACGTATTCCACTCTTCGATTGATTCATTTACAAGGCTTTCTAAGAGAGGACCTTCACTACTATCAATGACAAATTTATTGAGAGTTATTGGCAGGCTTCCCCAGTAATATCCGGACTGAAAATCAGTTGTATAATTGTATGAAAGTGCATCGTTTGAATTGAATAAAAATGCCACAATAAACAGAAGAACTGTATTCCTAATCATCACCCATCCTTGAGTTTCAAACTTCCGTCCTAGAAGTTAATTGTGATTAAAACTGTGGTTAGGAAAAGTCATCATGAGGAGTAATAGAACAAATTCTCTTATTCCTTCTCTTGATGTGATAAACTTTCCCAACCTCCAGATTTAATCCCCCAAATTTTAATAGAGGAATAACCTCCGTTTCCTCTAAGTCACCCTTGAATGTTTTTAAATTCTTAAAAACAACACTGTTTTTGGATAGGGAGTTAATAGGAGGGGCTGGCTCAATGATCTCAACAACCTCACCTAGAAATTCCTCTGAACATGGACTCCTAAATAAACTGCTGAGTGCAAACGCTTGCGAATTAATGAAAAGAAAAAATGCAAAGGAGAAAATAGATACTCGCAAAATACTCATTGAACTGCCCTCCTAACTGTAACCCCTAAATCCGTGGTTGCCCTTCCGGGCTCTCATCCTTGATCATTTTTGAATCCTATCCTTGGACTCAACTGCCCTACAAATATGCATAGCTCGTGCCAAAAGTATTTGCTCAGGGATACGAGCCAACTCACTGTAATCGCGACAATTGTATCAAAATCTCCATGGTGGCATTTTGAGCTAGGCCAGTGTCGAATCATGGTTTTTGGTGATGATTTGGGAATCTTTAGAGATTTTTTCTTAATTGAGTGCTTTTAAATAAAAGGAATTTACTGTGCTATTTTATTTTCAAAAATTTCCAAAATTTAAATCAACTAATTGCCCCAAAGTTACGAAAATTAAGCCAATGAGAATTAAAAGAATCGTTTCTTTATTATACGTGCTAACTGTATCCATATCATTTTTATGGATTTACAACTCATTTCATCAAGTCATCGATTATGACCAATCGATTCAGGCCCTAAAATTAACAGCTCAAATTGAAGCTAGAAAACTTGATACAATTGTTGTTGCGATCTTTCTCATATCTTTTTTCTTCACTGTCTATCTTGCCGTTATGGCAAAAAAAGAATCATATGAAGAAAACCCTCATCTATTCAAGCAAATATTCAACCAAATTCATGATGGGTATTTTAGATGTGACCTTCAAGGTGGTATAAAACTCATAAATAAAACAGGCTATCACCTTCTTGGCTATAAAGAAGAAAGTGACTTAATTGGGAAAAATCTATTTAAAGATGTATATCTTGACGAGAAGATTCAAACAGACCTATTTGAAAAACTTGAAAATACAGGATCAGTTGATCAATATGAATTGATTTTCCAAGATGCCAATACAAACCCCATAATTGTGGAATGCGATCTTAGTTTTACCAAAGATTCAAATCACAGGACCGTTGGAATTGAAGGTAGTTTTCGAGATATCACCAAGAAACTAAAACTTGATAAGAAACAACAAGATATGGATTTAAAGTCGATTCAAGAAAATAAGTTAGTCTCTCTTGGAGCTGCTGCTGCCGGAATTGCCCACGAGATTAATAATCCGCTCGCAATAATAAAAGGAAAAAGTGGGATTCTTTTAAAAAAAATTGAAGATGATAAATACGACCCAGTTTATTTCAAAGAGTCCTTACAAAAAATAAGAACAACTACCGACCAGGCAAGTAATCTTATCTCCGTCATGAAAAATCTCTCCAGAAATGATGAAAATGAAGAGATGAAATTTGAAAACCTATCTAATATCATTGATGAGTTAACTTCTCTAAACGGTGAAAAGATTAAGGCTTACGGAATTGAATTGAAGATTTCACCAAGCACAAATATAGAATTACTTTGCTCATCACTTAAATTGTCACAAGTTCTAATGAACCTACTTGAAAACTCCATCGACGCCATTATCAATGCAGAGAAAAAATGGATCGAAATATCCATTATTGAAACCCCTGTGAGGATTCAAATAATGTTTACTGATTCAGGGGAAGGACTGGAAGAAGAAATAAAGAGCAGAATATTTGAACCATTCTTTTCGACAAAAAAAGACAAGAAAGGAACTGGACTTGGATTAAGCCTTGCCAGAAGACTAGTAGTTTCTCAGCAAGGCACTCTTCACTACCAAACAAATAGAGGCCACACTTGCTTTACCATCTCACTTCCAAAAATTGAAAAAAAGATGGCCTCTTAAAACTTATTCCTCTTCTTTTTTAAAATCGCCGTGTCCTGCTTTCTTTTGAGAATTGAGAACTTTTAGGATTAAACGTGCTTCAGAATTTTTATCAGAGATCAAAAGGGTCTTTACTTTTTCTAAGCCTGCTTTAAATTTTTCGATTCTTTCTTGGTAGGATTTAAAAAAACCGGCTCTCTTATTGACGCTTAAATCATCAGTCATGGCCGGTTTTTCAGGTTTTGCACTATCTATAATAACAAGTAAGCGATCAATGGCCTTTAAGGTAATGGCGTTCTTTGCTTGTTTTCTAGAATTCTTAACAATGAACTTCCATTCTTTTTCCCAATTCTCCATTATCTTGTGAAGTTCGGTTTTATCACCATGTTCATGACCTTCACCATCAGCAAAGCTCACAGATACAGCTATTGTATTTAAGGCCAGTAGTAATACTATCAATTTCATAATTTCTCCATTTTGATTATTCTTCAAGAAGTTCTAAGTTGGTATCTATCCAGTCTAGAATTTCTTCTCTTTGTTTTTTCTTTATCTTTCTCTTTGGTCTAAATTTTTTATAGGCTTTAGGAGGCATAGTTTCAAAATCAATTACCTCATTTATTGAAAGCAGCACATCTTCTATTTCATCTCTTCCGCCGTAAGGAAATTTCCCAGACATATCAAACTCTTTTACTGCTAACTTCACTTCTTTTTTTAGTGCTGGTAAAAATACATACCACGGCCAATGGTCCTTATTGTGACAGTGGAAACAACTTTTACTTACAACTGGTTTTAGATCTTTTTCAAAAGCTGCAATAACTTTGTCCACGCGTTGTTCATAACTAAGTTTCTGAGCGTGTGCAACTATGGGAATCATTGCTGTTATTAATAGAATTACTTTAAACACTTTATACCCCCTTGATATTTTTCCAATGTGTACAATGTAAAGATGATATTGAACAGGAAACAAAGCTAATATTGGGGCTTTTTCACGTAAATCTCATGAAGCAAAAACCAGTGAAAGCTAAGCAGTTTTTTATAAGACCGCTACTTAAATTTTATCCATAATAATTGTGATGGTAATAGGCTGCCCGTTATTCGTGGCCTCTACATTGTACCTGGCTTCTGTTCCAGAAACTGAAACAATCTCCATTTCGAGTGGGCCATTGACTGCATCAACTAGGCTTAGCATGACTTTTCCAGCCGCATTAGTGACAACATTCCAAGTGCCAGAGGAGTCTACGTCCGTATTGCTACAAGGGGTATTTTCAGTATATTGATAATTTTTGTCGTCTACAAAATAAAATACATCGTCTGCATCACACGCCTGAGATGGTTGATAGTTTCCTTGGAAAATCACTCCTCTTTCAGACCAGCTACTTCCAGTGAGACTTGTTTTTATTTGACCAGGGTTTAGGGGAGCAACTCCTCCATTAATGCCGCCATCACCACCACCTGTAGTATTATTATCACTATTACAGGCACCTAAGGCCAAAAGTATTGATAAACAGATGATATATTTCATGAGGCATTCTCCTGGTTAGAAATCTTTCTACAATAAAATCTCCCAGGTGAAAAATTTTTGAATCACTCTATATAAAAAAAGTGATCGGCTGCCTTGAAACAGCTGATTTATCCGCCAGCATAAAAAAGGCCTTTGCATTTGCAAAGGCCTTAATTTATTCAGTAATTTAATTTTTTAAAATCTACCACATATGCGAGGAAGAATCTTACATCATGCCTGGCATTCCGCCCATGCCGCCCATTCCGCCTGGCATTCCACCAGCAGGAGCGTCATCTTTCTTAGGAAGATCAGCAATCATTGTTTCAGTTGTTAGCATAAGGCCTGCAACTGAAGCAGCATTTTGAAGAGCAGATCTTGTAACTTTAGCTGGATCGATAATTCCTGCCCCAACTAGGTCTTCGTATCTACCTTCTCTTGCGTTGTATCCCCAAGTAGCACTTGCATTTTCTCTTACAGTATTTGCAACTACTGAAGCTTCAAGACCAGCATTGGCTGCGATTTGTCTTAGAGGCTCTTCAAGAGAACGTCTTACGATTCTAACACCAAAGTTATACTCGTCATTTTCAAGATTCAGTCCTTCAAGAGCTTTAGCAGCGTGAAGTAGAGAAGCTCCACCACCAGCAACAACGCCTTCTTCAACAGCAGCACGTGTTGAGTTAAGGGCATCTTCAACTCTGTCTTTTTTCTCTTTCATTTCTGTTTCAGTTGGAGCACCAACATTTACAACAGCAACCCCACCAACAAGCTTAGCAAGTCTTTCTTGAAGTTTTTCTTTGTCGTAATCAGAAGATGTTTCTTCGATTTGAGTTCTAATAGCTTTTACTCTTGCATCAACATCAGCTTGAACGCCAGCACCATCAACTATAGTTGTATTTTCTTTGTCGATAGAAACTCTTTTAGCAGTTCCAAGCATTTCTAGCTCAGCTGTTTCAAGTGAGTGTCCTAGCTCTTCAGAGATAACAGTTCCACCAGTTAGTGTAGCAAGATCTGTTAGCATCTCTTTTCTTCTGTCGCCAAAGCCAGGAGCTTTAACAGCAGCAACATTTAGAGAGCCTCTTAGTTTGTTAACAACCAAAGTTGTAAGAGCTTCACCATCAACGTCTTCAGCAACAATTAAAAGTGGTCTACCTGTTTGAACTGCTTTCTCAAGAAGAGGAAGAAGATCTTTCATGTTAGATACTTTTTTGTCAGTGATTAGAATTTGTGGATTATCAAAAGATACTTCCATTTTTTCTGGATTAGTTACGAAATATGGAGAAAGATAACCTCTATCAAATTGCATCCCTTCAACAACATCAAGAGTTGTCTCAGCAGTTTTGCTTTCTTCAATAGTAATTACGCCTTCTTTTCCAACTTTATCCATTGCTTGTGCCAGTAGATCACCAATCTCTTGGTCATTGTTAGAAGAGATAGATCCAACCTGAGCAATTTCTGCATTTGTTTTGATTGGCTTACTGGTAGCTTTTAGTGAAGCAACAACAGCAGCAGTTGCAATGTCGATGCCTTTTTTAAGATCCATTGGGTTGTGACCGGCAGCTACAAGTTTTGCACCTTCACGGTAAATTGCTTGAGCAAGAACAGTAGCAGTAGTTGTACCGTCACCTGCATCATCATTTGTTTTTTGAGCAACTTCTTTAACCATTTGAGCGCCCATATTTTCAAAGGCATTCTCTAATTCAATTTCTCTAGCAACTGAAACACCATCTTTAGTAATAGACGGAGCACCAAAAGCTTTTTGAATGATAACATTTCTGCCTTTTGGTCCTAGTGTTACTTTTACTGCATCAGCGAGTGTATTTACACCGCTGAGAATTAGAGATCTTGCACTTTCGCTATACTTTAATTCTTTTGCTGACATAATTTTAATCTCCTATATCAATTTGGTATTTATTCCATAATTCCTAAAATATCGTCTTCTTTCATTATCAGATAGTCAGATCCTTCAACTTTTACGTCAGTACCTGCATATTTTCCGAAAAGAACTCTATCGCCTTTTTTGACGTCAAGAACTCTGATAGATCCGTCATTTAAGTGATACCCACCACCCACAGCAACAACTTCACCTTGGGCAGGCTTTTCTTTGTGTGTATCGGGAATAATGATACCACCAGCAGTTTTAGCTTCTTCTTCTACTCTCTTAACAAGAACTCGATCATGTAATGGTCTAATGGCCATGTTACACCCTCCTTTTGTGCGCAGCGCGCTTTTATAACTAATTTAGGATTAAAAACAGTAATTTAGTATCGAAACACAATGTAATATCGCCCTGGCGAGTGTCAAGGTTTGGAGTGTGAAAAAAGATGTAAAAACTACCTTTTTATGAGGGCCTACTTATTAAATTATTTGAATTCTGGTCAGATTTGGCCGTTTTGACGTAAAATGGAACACTTGAGGGATATAGCTTAGAAAGCTGTCATTGCGTGAAGCGTTGCGCCGTGATAAAACCGCCAACATTGAACACTAGATTGAACTAGGAAATAGATTTGGGTGATAAGACTTTTTCAGACCTTGAACAGTGCCAGGTTGAGCTTGTAAAGCTTCAGTACCATGTTCGCGAGTCCGATGAGAAGATTCTCATAATGTTTGAAGGTAGGGACACTGCTGGAAAAGGCGGAGGAATTCTAACTTTCGCCCGCCATTTAAATCCTCGTTATATTAAAATAGTTGCCCTTACAAAGCCTACTGAGCTTGAAAGAGGTCAGTGGTATTTTCAACGCCACCTTGTCCACCTTCCTTGCCCAGGACAAATCGTTTTCTTTGATAGAAGTTGGTACAACCGGGCAGTCATTGAGCCAGCACTTGGATTTTGCTCAAAGCTTGAGCATGAGCAATTTCTTGAACAAGTTGTAAATCTTGAAAATATGCTGATCCAAAGTGGAATACATATTTTTAAATTTTGGTTTTCAATTAAACCTGAAACCCAAAAACTGAGAATTAAGGACAGACAAATCAACCCACTCAAAACTTGGAAGTTGTCCCCGGTAGACCAGTTGGCCCAAGAAAAATGGAAAGTTTATACCAGGTTTAAAGAGAAGATGTTTTTAAAAACAAGCTCAGAAGTTTCACCTTGGTATGTGATAGATGGAAATGACAAGCAGATAGCTAGAATGGAGGCCATCAAACTAGTTTGTAGCCAATTTGAATACCCAGATAAAAATGAAGAATTAATTGGAAGCGCTGATACAAGTGTCATTAAAAAAATTACAAGTCCAGAGTCATTCGACAAATATTTCGGAAAAGACTCTGATGATTCTATTTACTAATCAATCTTAAATGTTTCTGAGTTAACATCCAACGAAGCTCAATCATTCCATTAGAATATTCAATTAAACAAACTCCACCCTTTTTAAATCTAATATATTGACTAGAGCCTAGTAGCTTTAAAATCAGAGCTGAAACAGAGGGTTCATGTCCAACAAGGGCAATAACCTCATCTTGACCAAATTTTTCTAGAAGACCAATACTAGAGTTTGAATCGGCTTCAACATTTAGAAGGCCAGTAATTTCAAGGTCTATATTTGAGTAACAGCTACCAAGTATTTCCGCAGTTTGAATGGCGCGAGTATATTCACTAGATAGTATTCTATCCACCTGTGGGACAATTCTTTTTATTCCTAGACTTGCCTGCCTAAACTTTTCAAGGCCTTCTTTGGTTAAGGGTCTTTGCAATTCTGACTCATCACCTTTAGACCACTCCAAAGGATCCATTGCAATACCATGTCTAATAAAAAGTAGTTTCATTGAAGCCTTTATTTAAATATCCATTTTGCAATTAAATTCTATTCATGTCTACACACAAGAATTTGTAGCATTTGTTAAATTTCTTTAATTATGAGTTTTTAGGAAATTCTTATTGACCTAATTCATGCTGCTCTTCTAAGAGACTACCTCTTCTCTCAGCTAGCTCACCTCTCTCGCGTTGAATATCATCATATGCTTGCTGGGGATTATCTCCTTCAAATTGTCCTCTGAGTAATCTTTCTTCCTGGGTTTTTAATTCTTGCATTCTAAGCTCTACATCACTAATAGCATCGTCCACCTCATCAACCCTTGCTCGTTTTGAAGCAACGGCCCTCTCGGCTTCATCTCTGGCTTCTCTTTCAACACTCGCTCGAGCGTCGGCTTCCCTTACTTTTCTTCTTCTATCAAGTTCTACTTGAGCTTCGGCTGCGGTATGATGATCCTCATCAACCTTTCGTATTAACATATCATCAGATGTTTTATCATCTACTGGCCTATGAATCCTACCTTCTTCCACTCGTGCTGCCTGGGCTTCAGGAGCATCAAATTCAGCTGCTTCAGCTGCTGCAGCTCTTTCCCTTGCAAGCTGCTCTTCAAGTGTATCTGCTTCTATAGCTGATGGATCTTTTTTTGCATCTCTACCAATTTGAACTCTTTCAGCTTCTTGTCTTCTTGCAAGTGCGTCTGCATCCAATTGTTCTCTACCGGCCAATGCTTCATCTGAAAGAGGTTGTTCACTGGGGTTATCAAGTCCATCTGGTCTACTCATTCTATCAAGTTCTTGCTGAGCAAGCCTACCGTCTTCTCCTCCAAGTGCTACCCTCTCCTCTAAAGTCTGACGGTCTAATGCGGACGGAGACTCCTGACCCACTCTTACGCGTTCTGCCTCTTGTCTTCTTGCAAGAGCATCGGCATCCAGTTGTTCTCTACCTGCCAAAGTTTCATCTGAAAGAGGTCGCTCACTTGGGTTATCAAGTCCATCTGGTCTACTCATTCTATCAAGTTCTTGTTGAGCAAGCCTGCCATCTTCTCCTCCAAGTGCTACCCTCTCCTCTAAAGTCTGACGGTCCAATGCGGACGGAGGTTCCTGACCCACTCTTACGCGTTCTGCTTCTTGCCTTCTCGCGAGAGCATCTGCTTCTAGTTGCTCTCTACCAGCTAATGCCTCCGCGGAAAGTGGCTCTTCACTGGGATTATCAAACCCGGGAATTTTTTCTCTTCTGGCCAGCTCATCTCTTGCCATATCAGATCTTGGACCACCTCTTGCAATTTCTTCTTCAAGGTCTTGTTTTGACCATCTTTGGGCCTTTTGATATCCCTCATCACCTACCATGGGTCGACCTTCTCCCCCTGGACCTGAATATTTCTCTCTAACAGGTGCTGGGGAGTCAGGTGAGGTAGCTACAGTTCCAAACTGTTGTTCATCAACCTTAGTATGAATAAATGATTCTGCAGTATCTGCTTTTCTTGCACTCATTTGATCTGCGTGAACTAAATGAGGCTTGGTTTGACCTGCCTCTCTGACGATTACAGCGTCTGAGCCACTTTTATTGCCAACACCTAGGTATTCGACTGTTGAAGTTGATCCATTGCTGTTAGTAATGGTAATAAGGTCACCCTGTTTGTAAGTGTCTTGGATTTCTAGCCCAACATCAGATCTAGGTGGTGAGCGCGTTTCAATTGCTCTTGCTTTTTCTCTTACACTGACTAGCTCTGAATCTGAGGCAGCGCCAGATCGCCTACCACTTCCAAACACTTCTACAGATTGGCCAGGCACGGTGGAATCTCCAGTAGCATTTGACCTAATTAAGGCGGCCCTCTCACCTACATCCGTTATACCGGCCTCTTCTTTTAATATTTTAACTTTGACCCTTAAATCAGGTTCTTCATGCGCCCTTAAAATAGCGCTTCTTTGATCAGGAGAAAGCTCTCTTCCCAGAATATCTTCTTCGATTATTTGAATTCTTCCAACATCCGTTGTGTCTGGATCGATCCAAACACGATCACCCGTTTTTTTGCTTACAGGTAATTTTGATCTAGCGTCAGCGACTTCTGGGGCAGTTGATGAAGCACTTGATCGACTAGTCCTGCTAGAGGGTTCCGAGTCTACACTTGTTGTCCTGGGGCCACTGGCCCCCGAGCTAGCTGGGGAGTCTGGAATATCTATACTCGCAGGCCTGGCCACTGAAGAGCTGGGTGCCAACCCATCCACTACTGGAACATCCACAGAAGAAGCTGCAACTCTTGGAGCACCAGGAGCATCACTTCCCTCACCTTTAAAGAATTTTTTTATATCATCTAATACACCAGGAGCGACCTTCCCTTCCAGACGATCTAGTGAAGAAACCAGTGCATCTGCACCCTCCTCGAAGGCCAACTTACCATCCTCTCTCAAAAATTTATCGAGGATCTCATCTAGCGCACCATTGGGAACTGTTGGGTCGAGCCTCAACTGTGCCATAAAACCAGAATCGCCCTTAAGGCTGCGAATCATTTCAATCATTTTTTGGATTGGCGAAACACGAGTTTTAGTCATGATTTCGTCAAGTTTCGCCAGTAAACGAAAATTTTTGCTCCCAAATCTTCTGAAAATATCGCCGAGTTTGGGACCAAGTATGGGGACAATGTTAAATGCTACGGTAAGTATCGAACCAAATTTGCCCATGGTTATTTTTTGATCAATAAGTATCTGGTGGGCATCTAAAACTTCTTCTGGATCTTGACCCAGTCTTACCCCTCTGGCAATTTGTTCATACCTAGCTTTTTCGTCGATGTAGGGCTTCCAGGCCAGATATAAATCACCTGCAATGCCCACTGCTCGCGTGATTAATTCGCACTTGGGGTTTTTTGAGATAACACCGCAAACAGCTCCTGGTATATAGGCTGCGGCCATTACAAACGCACCCTGCGCAGCTAATTGCATATCTTCCGCATTTTGATAGTTCATTGAAAGACAGCACATTCTTGCTTTCATTTTTCTCTCTAAGTGAGGATCTTGCGCTCTTAAATATTTAAAGAATTCTTTTCTTCCCGGTTCAGAAAAAGGGAAGGGCTCTTTGGGAGAGCTGGTGCAAATTTCCTCCAGGTAGGGAATAAACTCTATTTCATGTTCAAAATCTTCCAGAGACATTTCGTAGGGGTCAGGAACTCGAGAAGAGTTCAATAGTGGGTCATCTCCTATTATGCCATTGCACTTTCTATTATTAAGAACTATAGATCTAATCTGAAGAGGTGTATTTTTCCAAGCCTTGTCTAGCATGAATTTTTTTACATAATGATACATTTCTTTGGTTTCTGCATCCAAGTCACTTCCATTGAAGTAACCCATTTGCCCAATAACAGAGTTGCTTTGATTGGGGTCAGTACATCCGTAATGGTCGGCCATAATTTCTAATGTTTCACCACTACAAAAGTCGAATGTTCCCATGGCCACGATTTCTGGCCCTTTTTTATTACAAGCGGTTACTGCCGCTGTTAAATCGCCTTCCTCAACACTAGTTGTTTGTTCAACCACAATCTCAGCCACTCTTTCATCGACTCCTGTCTCTGAGCCATCTGGATTGACTGTAACCGCCCCTCTTGTTTCGGTACACCAGTCAGATGAAGCACAATCAAGTCGGCAATCATACAATGGATATATCTCATATTGGTCATCTATTAGCTTGCATCCCTTCGCTTTTATACTTTTATTAGCGAGTGATGAATCACCTTCAGTTGCATCTTTCATTGCCACCAAGGCAGCATCTTTTAATTGTCGATATTGTTCGTCTAACTTCCACTCATGGGGACAGGCTTCTTTCAAAGTAAGCTTTGCCTTATGTTTAATCCATAAGGTTTTTACTGTTCCCTCAGTTTCTCTTCTTTGCTGGCAAGTCATTTCAGTGTCAAAGTATTCATCTGGTGGATATTTTCGATTAACTTTTTGCACTCTTAGCTGTCTTTCCACTTCAGCAGTGGCCATTTTCGCCAAGACATATCTACAAGCGGGATTAAATTCCTTTAGTCCCCCACCTTCATCTCCTCGCACGTGACGAATAAGTTTATCCATCAGCCAACCTGTTGAGGCATGAAAGGCTGGTTTCCATTTAATGGGATTTCGACATGCTTCACTGGCATAGCTCGTGGAATAACCTAAAAAAGAACCGAAAACAAAAAATAGAAAAAACACTCTGAGCATCTTGAGATAATTCTTGAATATATCGAGCCAAATTGCTTTAATTTTCTATTCCTCCAGAGCTTAACCTATCGTCAACTTTTTTAGTCTACCTTAGTAGTCCGATACTTATATTTTGCTTAATTATAAAGAATAAAAGCGGAGCTCTGAGGCTAAAATGGACTGAAAGTGTAAGCTACTGAGTTTTCAAGGAAGTTTTCGAAAGGGTGAATACAATTTATTGAATCCATATGCCAAAAATACCTGTCCCAATTAAATAATTTTTTTTGAAACTTGTGAGCTTAAAGAAAAATTAGAATTAGAGAACCTATTTTAGGTCGTACCAGTTTACGCCAATTCCCATATCTACACGAAGAGGTACTCTTAGTTTGACAGCATTTTCCATTCCATCTTTAATAATGGCCTGCATGAGATCGAGCTCACTTTCCTCAACTTCAAAAATCAGTTCATCGTGGACTTGTAAAATCATTTTTGATTTCATATTTTTTTCAGAAAGTGTCTTATCAATACCAATCATCGCGACTTTTATAATATCAGCAGCCGTTCCTTGAATTGGGCTGTTAATTGCCAGTCTTTCGGCCATGGATTTAATTGTGCGATTACTTGAATTAATATCGGGAAGAAATCTTTTTCGTCCGAACATGGTTTCAGAGTATCCTTTTTCTGAGGCAATTTCTTTAAGTTCGTCTAGATATGACTTAACACGGGAGAATTTTAAAAAGTAATTTGTAATATAATCTTTGGCATCCCTTCTAGAGATCCCCAGACTCCCCGCAAGTCCAAATGAGGATTGTCCATACATGAGTCCAAAGTTAATACCCTTGGCACTTGATCGTTGCTCCCTAGTTACACTGGAGAGCTCTACCTCAAATACTTCAGCCGCTGTTTGAGCGTGAATATCTTCGTCATTTAAAAAGGCAGCAACCATTATTGGATCTTCCGAGAAGTGGGCAAGTAATCTCAGTTCAACTTGTGAGTAGTCAGCTGAGACTAGCAGATTCCCTGGGCTCGGAACAAAGGCCTTCCTAATCAAGCGTCCATTTTCGGTTCTAATGGGGATATTTTGTAGATTGGGTCTATCGGAAGAAAGTCGGCCTGTGGCGGCTACAGTTTGATTAAAATGGGTGTGAATTTTTTTTGTATTGGGATTAATTAATTTAGGAAGTGCACTAACATAAGTGGATACTAGTTTATCGAGTTCTCTAAATTTCATAATTAAACCCGGAATTGGACTTAGTCCCATCTGGTCTAATTTAGTTAGTACTTCTACATCAGTAGATGCCCCCGTTTTAGTTTTTTTGATAATTGGAAGATCCAGTTTTTCAAATAAAAGAGCTCCAACTTGTTTGGGTGAATTTAAATTTACATTCTCTCCCCCACTAGCTTCATCAATTTGACATGTAATCTCCATCAACTGGTCGGTGAATTTCTCTTCTAAACTTTTTAAGTAGTCACAGTTTAAACCAACACCATGAAGCTCCATCATTCCCAACACTCTTGAAAGCGGAAGTTCCATATCTCGGTAGACTTTTTCTAAATCATTTTCTTCAAGAGATTTTTTTACTACATCTTTCAATTTAAAAATGGCGTGAGATCTGAGTCCAAGATAATTGCTGGTCCCACTCCCCTCAAGTGAATTGATATTTTGACCTTTGGGTATTTGAGGCAATACCTCTGCCAGGACATTAAGACTCATTGAGGCAATGTCATGCTTACTCCCACTTTCAAATACGTAGTGCCCAAGGCCCATATCTTCATATGCACAGTTATATGAAAGATCATTTGAAACTGCGTATTTCATATCGAACTTTGCATTTACGGTATAAGAGCACAGCTCACTATTTCCCCAAATAAACTCTAAAAGCTTCTTACGATTATCAGCCGACAGATTGTTTTCCTCTAACTGAAGGGGAAGAACTCTCGCCATGCCCTCATTGTAGGAAACCGATATGGCCTCAAGCTTGGCAGTCATTGCATTGTCTAAGTCATAATATGAAAAATAGGCAATTGTTTTTTGAGCAGAAAGCTCACCGTAAAATTCATCAAAGCTATCATCGTTAATTAACTGGATATCACAATTTGCAGCTGGGTCTTGGCCCTGTGGTGCCTCTTCTCCCTCTTCAAGTTGAGATTCATTGAAAGCTAGATCCCCTAACTTTTCAACCATCCTATTCATTCCTAGATCTTTTAGAAATGTGATCACTTCTGGATGTGGATAAAAATGAAATTTTAAATCATCACTACTTTTCTTTAAATCAAGATCAGTTACAATTTGGACTAATTTTTTTGACAGTAGAGCATCATCAACATGATTTTCAAAAGCGTTTACAACTCTTTTGTTTTTAAAATCAGTTTTAT
>Ga0257117_1001197_pt1 | contig 16108 bp, 15 predicted proteins | sample SI112_135mmetaG_FD_190157 | JGI IMG/M metagenome (GOLD analysis project Ga0257117, IMG submission 190157) | Marine microbial communities from Saanich Inlet, British Columbia, Canada - SI112_135m | ecosystem: Environmental > Aquatic > Marine > Inlet | place: Canada: British Columbia | collected... | reverse complement strand
CATTTTCAGATAAAAAAAAAGGTCGTAGTGTAGCCGACAGACATACCTGGAGAATTTAATTGGAATTTAGAACTGACAAAGAGTTTGCAAAAGAGTTTGATAAAAATGACCCTCTCTCTCATACAAGAGAGCTCTTTCACATGCCCCACACCAAAAGTGGAAGTCCATACCTCTACTTCGCAGGCCATTCACTGGGAGTTATGCCCAAAAAGGCCAAAGACTATATTGGCGAAGAGCTAGAGGACTGGGCGGAATTTGGTGTTGAAGGTCACTTTGATGCCAGACACCCTTGGCTTCCATACCACGAAAACCTAACAAAAATGCAGGCCCACATTGTGGGTGCTAAAGAGAGCGAAGTGGTCACCATGAACACTTTGACAGTTAATCTACATTTAATGATGGTCTCATTTTATAGGCCTTCTAAAACTCGCTACAAAATACTCATTGAAAATAACACCTTTCCCTCTGACAAGTACGCAGTTGATTCCCAGGCCAAATTTCACGGCTTTGACCCATCAGATACAATCGTTGAACTATGTCCAAGACCAGGTGAGCTGACAGTGGACCCAGAGCAAGTTCTTGAAACCATCGACAAATTAGGCGACGAGCTAGCACTTGTGATGCTGGGTAACTGCAATTACTTAAGTGGCCAATATTTTGATATTGAGGCCATCACCAAAAAAGCACATGAAAAGGGAGCACTGGCTGGATTCAACTTGGCCCATGGAGCAGGAAATTTAAAACTAGATTTGCACAAGCACAACGTCGATTTTGCCGTTTGGTGTGGCTATAAATATTTAAACTCAGGCCCTGGTGGTCTTGCAGCTGCATTTGTCCACGAAAATCATGCAGCAGGGGACCTTCCAAGATTTTGTGGTTGGTGGGGACACGACAAAGAAAGTCGATTTAAAATGGGTCCCGACTTTAAAGGCATTGAGGGAGCTCAGGGCTGGCAGTTATCAAATCCCCCCATTTTTCAACTGGCTTCGCTTAGATCGAGCCTCGAAATTTTTTATGAAAATACCATGGATAGAATTGTTGAAAAAGGCCACCAAATTACAAACTACATGGAATATCTTTTTGAGAGCAAGCTAGCTGACAAGGCCCAAGTGATATCACCGTCAGGTAGCAGAGGTAGCATGCTCTGCCTTCGCTTTAAAAATAATCCCAAAAAACTTCTGGAAGTTTTTAAGGATGAAAATGTTATCTGTGACTTTAGAGAACCCGATATACTAAGAATGACTCCGGCACCTCTTTACAATACATATTCAGAGGTCCACAAATTAGTAGAAATCATTGAGGAGCACACATCATGAGTAAAAATGTTTCCATAGTAGGTGGTGGTCTAGTAGGCAGCCTTGAAGCACTGTATATGCTGAAAAGAGGCCATAGTGTAAATGTTTTTGAAAAGCGTGTTGATCCCAGAACCGCCGGAGCTGACTCAGGTCGATCAATTAATTTAATTATCACCTCCAGAGGAATCAAAGCATTAGAGCTTTTAGATATTAAAGATCAAGTGCTAAGTGAGTCCGTTCCCGTATTTGGAAGAATGATTCACGATATAGAGGGAAAAACAACTTACCAACCCTACGGTAAAGACAACTCTGAGTGCAACTACTCCATTTCGAGGGGACAGCTCAATATCATTTTGATAGATCTCGCTGAAAAAGCTGGGGCCAAATTTTTCTTTGATCACGACCTCACCAACTTAGACGTTGATAAAAATGAAATCCAATTTGGGGATAGAAAATTCACTTCAGATATCATTTTCGGAGCTGATGGATCGGGCTCAGTGGTAAGAAAAGAGCTTGAAAGACAAAACTTAGTTGAAAGCACTATAGAGTGGCTCGATGCCGACTATAAAGAGCTCTATATGCCCGCCACTAATGACGGCAACTATCAAATTGAAAAAAATGCTCTTCATATATGGCCAAGAGGAGATCACTTTCTCATGGCGCTTCCCAATTTAAAGGGAAGCTTTACAGTAACTCTTTATATTCCACCAAGCAGTGAGCATCACTTTGATCACCTGAGAACAAAAGAGCTAGCAAAGAGTTACTTTGAGAAATTCTATCCCAGTGCAATCCCCCTGATGAAAGATTACCTAGAGCAGTTCACTGAAAACCCTGTGGGTAAACTAGGCACCGTTAGATCTTTCCCGTGGAACTACAAAGGCCAAGTCGCCCTGATAGGCGATGCCGCTCATGCCATAGTTCCATTTTTTGGACAGGGAATGAATGCGGGCTTTGAAGACTGCACGGTTTTAGAAGAAATCCTAGACGATAGTGAAACTCTTGAGCAGGCATTCTCTAAATACACCGAGTTCCAAAAACCCAACGGTGACGCCATCGCCACCATGGCCATCGAAAATTACCGTGAAATGAGTGAACACGTGGGAGATGAGAAATTCCTATTCAAAAAGAAAATTGAAAAGGAACTTGTCAACAGATTTCCAGATCGATTCAACTCAAGGTATAGAATGGTCGTCTATGGTCTCAGACCTTACAAAGAAGCTTACGATCAGGGAATAAAAAACAAAGAGACAATTGAAAAGCTTGCTGCTGGTGTAAATAATCTTGAAGATGTGGACTGGGGTCTTGCAGAGAAGATGCTATAAGCAATGTTTTGGAGAATGAATACATCGTGGATAATGAGCTATTGCCCACGACATAAAGCATTCAAATTATTAGTTAAGAGTATAAACTTTTCCAGGAATTCTTAATGAATATGGCACCAAGTGGCTTGGATTTAGATCCACTTCACCTTTTTCATTCTTGTATGTTAAAACCATTTGCCCATCTTTGTTGCTTGAAATAGATAGTCCTTTTGTTAACTCAAATCCATATTTGCCTAAAATCCAACTATGATCAATTGCTAATAGTTGCTCATCTACTTCATATGAACTAGGCACACCAATGAACTGCATTCCCTGACATTCTTGTGTTGAATTGTCAGAGTCGACTTCTGCTACTTCAGTACCTAAGGCCAACTTAGATGGAACAATAGTTTCTAATCTATTCACATACCCACCATAATCAGTTCTTGAAATAGACTTCACGGTAGACTCTCTTTTTACTTCTAGCCAGCACTCAGGATAAGCATTATTAAGTCCTTTAACGGCAGATCTATAAGTAGATGTTTGGCCAACCTCTAAATTTGCATGAGCCTGATGAATGATTTGTCTAAATAGAGCAGCTTCTTCATCAGCACTGACCTCTGCAGAAAATAGTGGAAAGGCCATTAGAGAAGAAAGCCCAATTAATGTGAAATTTTTTTTCATTTCAAGCTCCTCTTGAGAAATTTGATTTAGTACCTTTTCAATTTTATAAATCTTGGACCAATTTTTGTCATGATAAGCGATCCCTTGTTGTTGATATAAGTTTAGCGATTTTCAAAGTAAAATGACGGGAGAGATTGTTAATGATATTTTTCATGAATATTTTTCATTGTTTACTTTATTGTGTCAAAAGATTGATCATTCGTAGATCATTTGCATTGGTACATACTTTTGGAACTTGATACTAGGAACACGCTAAGTGCCATTGGTGTGAAGGTGCCAAGAATTTCATCGGAGTGAATCTACCCAAAGAAACTAAAATTGATCATTTTAAGAATCAGTATAGATGTTCCATCAAATATACATTCAAAGAAGTTCAGGGAAAGAGATTTGTAGTTCACGGGCCGTAGGAAGGTTGAGTTTCATAATTAGTTTGGTGGCGGCCCTTCTATCACGGCATAGTTTAGGGGTATTTTGACGAGTTTTGTGATGTGAAGATTGTGTAGTTGATATATGGTTTTGAGGACTTCTTTTATGGGAAGATTTAGGGAGGGATTTCATCTCTGGAATTGCTGACTTTGGTGATAGGTTTTATTAAGAGAAAGTGCTTGGGAGATGATTTTCCATTCTATTTTGAGAGGAGGAAAGCGAGATGGGATTCTTTTTTAGTGGTTGTGACACTCCTTAAAACTGGCCAGGTAATACTTCTTTAATATCATTCAACATCCATAATCAAATTACTTGAAGTGGCCCTTGAAAATAAATTAAAGCAAGTTAGGAAGTGTGAACTAAAAGCAATTCGAAGGCCTTCTCCAATACAAAATGTGAGTTCGAGGTATATCCCCCAAGTGATAAAAAGAAAAATTCGAAAAAGGGCGAGTTACACATGCGAGCATGTTAGCATGCACAGGGGAAAGTGCACTGAATCCAGAAACCTGGAATTTGATCACCACATCACGCCCTACTCAAAGGGAGGGAAAAATACCTTAGATAATTTAAGACTTGTATGCAAGAACCACAATACCAGACAATTTGTTTTAGACTTTGGTTCGAAATCTTTAGAAAAAATTACGCAGAAAATTTAGTATTTAGGCGTACCTTCCTTTAGTTTCTTGTTTGAAGCGAGTATCTCCATAAAATATTGTTTTTTTATTTCTCTAGCAATACTCTATCTATGAGATTATTCCTGAATTTATCTAAGTAGAAAGTTGTAGGCCTCACGACTTTATTAGACAATATAACTGTAAAAATCTCTTTGTTTGGCATGATGCTCAGATCTGCTAAGAATCCATTAACTGATCCATTATGCCAGATAATATCACTCCCTTTGTACTTATCAATAATCCACCCATACCCATAAGACCAGCTTTGTCTCGAGTGTTGAATATGTTCTGTGAATAATAAATCTAAAGATTTTTTACTAATAACCAGATTTGACTTTAGTAATGTATACCATTTGAATAACTCATCTGCAGTAGAGTAAACATCCCCTGCACCATATGTATTTGTATAGTCAAAACAACATGCCCTATAATCGTTACTCTTGAATACAACATATCCCTCTGCCCGATTAGGAACAATCAAACTTTGGTGAAATACTCCAGTAGAATTTAATTTCGCAGGCCCAAAAACAAATTTATTCATGAATTCCTGATAACTTTTTTGAGATACGACTTCGATAATATAAGCTAGCACTGAGTAACCTGCGTTACTGTAGGCAAACTTGTCACCAGGTTTTTGTTTATCACGAAGGGATTCTGATGAAATCGAGTCGAAAACATCTTTAAGTGTGTGAAAAGCGCTGGACTCTTTAGTTGTAATAGGAGCATTTCTTTTGAGTGCTGAAGTATGAGTCAATAGATGGTGTATAGTAACATCTTCCCAATGCTTCGGAGTTTTCAAATACTGAGAGACATTACCATCCAGATCTATTTTCCCCATCTCAAATAACTTTAAAATACCAACAGCAACAAACTGTTTTGTTAGAGAGCCTACCTGGAAAACAGTGTCACTTTGAATTTTAACTTTATGTTCAACACTCGCAAACCCTAGATTTTTCCTGTAAATTTCTTTTCCTTTTTTGAAAACCTTTACAGTCCCCTGAAAGGAGTTACCCTTTTGGTATTTTGAAATAATTTTGTCTAAATCATGCTTCAGACTTGAGGCATAAGAAAAATTGATTAAAGAAAAGGCTACAACACACAATGCAAGTTTCAATTCTACTCCTTCACATTATTTAACTTAACCACACCGGACCGAACCGATGATTCCTTATCAAGGGCCCTGATCAGCATCGTCGTTTTATTTAGGTACTATTTATATCTAGGTACGTCCACAATTTTGGGACTAGATGCAACCAACACTCTAAGTCTCATAGGTCTTGCTCTAGGCCCCTTAGTAACTACCTCTATAAATCAACTCACCACCATCGAAGACTTCAAAGCGACCTGTAAAATCAAGCTTTTCACCTAGGACGATTTGGGCCGTGCTATACAGGTTTTGGATTTGAGCATTCTCGAAACTGTCACCAGTGTGATACTCAACGCCCTCAGTTTCGGCTACTAATATGTTATGTTCAATGCCAGCAATCACGACTTTAAACACTTTCTTTTTTTCTATTTGCTTTTCTAGGGCCTGGTCTTCGGGAACAAAGCGGTCACTTATAAAGGATTGTTGCACACTCCACGAACCATCTATTTTTTGTAAATTGATATTAAGTGTCCTGGCATTCATTGTGGGGGGAATGATTTTATTTACAGAGTCACAGAAATTATCGAGGCCTCTTCCATATTTAAAAAACTTTGAGCAGTAGGCAGGCAAGTTTTTAAGGCGTTTTCTGTATACGCAGCAAGAGATTCTTTCGTTGGAGGCGAGAAAAGGCAGAGTTAGAGATTTCATGATGGTCTCTCCCGCTGTGTAGTAGGCACCACCTTTACAGCCACTTCCTCCACAACTTACGGCCTTCATTCTATCTTTAAGAAGATCACTCCAGTTAGTGCAAGTTTTATCCTGGCAATTAGCTGAGTTAGAAGGTGTTCCCTTTCCAGAGGTGTACTCATCTCCCAATTTAAATAGTGAGTGCCCAAGCTCGTGAACTGCAACGAGAGCAGACTTAGGGTGAATAGATGTTGTGGCCACATTTTTTGATCTGTAGCCAGCCCCTCCGTATTGCAATGAATTGTGGACTACAATGACTTGATCTACATAGGGTCCGCAAGAGCTTGCCATTTTTTTTGAAGTTTTTACATCACAGCAAAGAAGTCTTTTGATGCCACTGCAATTGAATTTGCAAAATGCTTTTTTCTCTATACCTGCAAAGGACATAGAGTACTCAAGGCCTACGATAGCAGGAGAGACTGGGTCAAAGCTCTCAAAAACTTTAACTGTATTTTCAACATTTTTTTGAAAGGCCACCTTGTCAGAATTAAATCCTGAGGGAACAAAAACGATATTGATTTTATCAGGGGAGCTGCTCTTAAGATGGCAGCTTTGTAGTGAGTAGTTCAGTGGTTTGGCAAACACACTCACTGCAGAAAATACTAAGACTAGTAGTACCGCTTTTTTCATAACTCCCCCTATCATTTTGGCCGTATTTGATCGCAAATGGTGACATATGGCAAATCCGCGCGGCGGCACCCGCGCGCGTGCCTTTCAACTCACCCAAATTTTTGGTATCCATTTATAATGGAAGAGCTAAAAGAGGGTGAAGATTTTGAGTTTAATGAAAACGGGGAAATGGTTTTCAGTGGAAGTTACCTGAAAAAAAGAGGTTACTGCTGCCAAAGTGGATGCCAAAACTGCCCATGGGAATATGCAAAAAAAGTAGACCCTAATGTACCGGCTGAATTTAATGACCCATGGGGAAGAGTCGACTCTGTAGATTCATGCCTTTATGGCTGTGATAGTGACTAAATACTTGGCTTAAATCCTTCACTCGGTAAGTCAAAGCAACTAGACATATTGTAGCAATATCTAAATTGAAAAGGAGTGGGAATAATATCTAACTCTTTTAACAAATTAGCTCTCGGAGAATTTCCCAACTTTAATGGACTGCCTTCAAAAGAACGATCAGGGGAGCCATCAAACAACAGACTCATATTTTTATTCACAAAAAAATCACCCTGAAAGTTAGTATAGCTCTGTAAATGATGACCATTTTTTTTTGTGTATAGAGGAGAGCTCACATCAAAGTGAGTTTTCTTTCCATCAGTTGGAACACTTAGCTCAAAATAGATCTCTCCCTTTTCATCATAAGCGCGAGTATGTGAGTGGTTGTCTTTAACATCTATATCAATTCTTTCAGTCACCTTGGGAAGACCCCAAATTTTGGTTCCTCTGAGTTGGTTTTCTTTTGAAGTCACCGGCATGGAAAAAACATAGTATCCAAAGTTATTAAAAAGCTGGGGCATAACAATTGGTAAAACGGGTATATTAAGGCCGGGGTTAAACATAACTGGAATTGTCATTGCGACTTCATTGTAGGGAGCAATATTGTAAACACTTTGATACTCATAACAAGAAAAAATAACAAGTGCCCTACCTTTTGGCATTTTCACTGGCTCAATTTTTGGGTGAAGCATTACCTTTTTTGCTTTCTCATAGTCACACAAGAAAATCCCCACAGCACAAGTGACATCTCCATAAAATGTAGGAAATAGATAGTTCTTCTCAATACTATCAGTAAGCTTCAAAGGGGCCTTATTGTGCCTAAGAGAAAACCGATCAAAAAAATCACCTTTAAACTTCTCTGTGTTGTTATACATCTTTTCTTCAATTTCCCAAGTTGGCTCCATAATTCCCCCTGTGCTTTCTTGAAAACAATTTTTTTTAAGCATTGATTCCAATCATAACCCATAAAAACAATTATTCAGACCACAAATTGAGTTATAATTGGATAAAAACATGTTTAAGGAAAAAAATGGCCAAAGTCGCTCCAAAAGTATTTTTTGTCAATGAGAACGAAAAATCAGATGCTTTGGATCAAGTAGTAGGCCTTATTGAAAAATCAAAACTAGAAATTACGGAACTACCAAATTTTTTAAATGCAGTGATGGAGATTTCAGTAAGTGAGATCCCCTCAATTTTCATTTTGCAAACTAGGAACTTACTAAAAGATATTTTTGATTCGATTATTCAAATCTACATTGAAGGATCTCTTGTAAAATTTGTAATGATTACAGAAGAAGTATTTAATGGCTACAATCCATTTATTGAGCTCGGACTTTTAGAAATCCATCCGATAAAAAATGTAGCGGCTCCTATAAATGGCATTATAAAAAATTATTCAATAGCTAACTCCAAAGCCAGTAATATTGTCCCTGTCCATATTGATTTTCTGGACTCTTTTGAAATCTCGCCTATTGCTCTTTACAAAAAGTCAAAGGATTCGTTTGAAAGTATTTGCTCTGATGGTGAAAGATTTAAAATGCCGGCGGAAGGAAGTTTCCTCTACCTAAAAAGAAGCGACCTAGCAGCTGTCCCCACTGAAATAAAAAAAGTGATCAATGTAGTAAATGCTCCCAAGCTTGTCCCCATAAGAGTCAAAATCATTTTAGTGGGAAAAGCTCTTCCTTTTGACACATTTTCCCAGGCGGACCCTAAAAAGGTGATAGTAAAAAAAGGAACGGTAATTACCAAAGGTCACATTCAAGCATTTGGTAAGCACGGTGTGAAAAGAATTTATATTCACGCTGAAGATGAGCCGGCCTACCAGCACTACCTAGATGAATACATAGACGACATTTTAAGCTCAAATTCGGGTGAAAAGAATACTGCTGCCGAGGTCATTAATAAATTCGCTGCTTCAAAGGTTAGTGATGCCTATAAAAAGCTTGATGAGAAAAGCTTTGAGGGGATAAAAGATGCCTCAAATTATATCTCCAAATTTTTAAGTGATGACTCAAAAAGCAATATAGAGCATATTTTTAACAACCAAAATGAAAATGGAATATCTGAACATGCCGTCAATGTCGCCAATCTTAGTTTTGCAATGTACAGGGAGATTTTATTGGTCACTGAGGAACCAAAGCTGGCGCCTCAATTTAAGGTATTCCAAAACCAGTTTCCTAGTGACTCATCTATAATAAGAGATATCCTCGTTGTTTCAGGTCTATTACATGACGCTGGTCTTGCTCAGCTGGGTATGGACAATACCCCATATGAAACGCTAAGTGATGAACAAAAGCTCAAATACAAAGAGCATGTCAATTTATCTGTCTCACTTATTGGAAACTTAGGCGAAGTAAGCGAAAAGGTAGTTGAAGTCATTAGAGATCATCATGAGTACTGTGATGGGAGTGGCTACCCACGAGGAATTAAGAAAAATCAACTCTCTATTTATTCTCAGATAACCATACTTTCAAACTTCTATGACCGAGCTCTTTCTAAACTCGAAGGAAACCATCAAAAAGCACTGGAAGTTGTTTCAAAGAGTGAATCCAAATTTAACCAGCATATGGTTAAAATTTTAGAGCGCTTGTTCTAGTCTCAGGGCCAACTCTTTAAATAAATTTGTAAATGGCCATTGAAACTGCAAGTAAAGCTAATACTAGTAGCCCCCAAAAAGAAGCCGCTCTATGTTTCACAAGATACTTTCCACAAATAGGGGCGGCCATTGCTAGAGCTCCCCAAAAAAGAACTTTCCCCTTAAGCCATAGGGGAAATTCACCACCGCCAAACACTCCCATCACTGCCGCGAGTCCCATTCCGGTGACAATAATCAAAAAGCTGCTCATCCCCACAACCATTTTAACCCACTTAGATTGGTTGCCACCTAAAAGATCAGCAGCAAGAGTGGTTAAAAAAATAAAAACAATAGCTATATGGGTGATTTTATATACTTCGTAGCTCAACATTTTTGATCACACTCCTTCAAAAATCCCTTTATTTCTGAAAGAAATAATTTCTCATTTTCTGAACCTATGGCGTGAGAGCAGTCTTTAAAGATCTTAAATTTTGATCCCGCAACTCGCTGATGATAACTTTTAACTGTGGCCGGAGTTGCCTCATCGTATTGACCACACATGAGATAGGTGGGCACACTTATTTTTGATAAATCTGAAACACGGCTGTACTTTTTTAACGTACCAGTTGGCTTAAACTCTGAAGGGCCCCACATATACTCATAAACTTGCTTACCATGAGGATTACTTTTACCACTAAATGCTTTCTTTAGTTTTCTCTCATTTCTGAGTACATGGCGAAGATAATAGACCATGACGGCCTCCTGATAAACCTTAGAGTCGGTGGCCCCTATTTCATGACAGTACTCAATCACTTTTCTGGTTTTAGCAGGTAGCTTTTGAATTAAACGGATTGCATCCCTTTCCCAGTCTTTGGCACTAAACATAGGGGACTGTAATATAAGAGAGCGCAGTCCCTTTGGTTTTTTTCTGAGATAGTATTCCAACGCCAGCGTAGTTCCCCAGGAGCCTCCGTAAAGATGAAACTCCTTTAACCCCCAGCTCTTAATGAGATGGTCCAGCTCATAAACAAAAGTTTCGATTTTCATCTGAGATGTTTTTAGTGGGGAGCTCTTGCCTCCTCCAATTTGATCGTGAAGAAAGACTTTTCTGTGAGTGCTAAGCTTCAAAAAAGGTGACTTACTTTTACTATAACTTCCACCTGGACCACCGTGAAGTACCACTAAAGGAACTCCAGAGCTTAAACGACCCTTCGCTTGAAAAAAGGTTCTTCCAAATTTGTGCTGAATATACGGCATAGATTGCTCCAACTTAATTAGAGCTCTATTTTAACTTAATGCCAGATTGTGAAAAGGGAGGTGCAGCAAAGAAATCTGCACCCCAAAGATTGTATTTAACTTTATTTTTTCTTTCTTCTAAAAGGCTTAATTGGATCCCAATATCCTCTGATCCCAACAGTGGCACTGTAACCATTATTATATCTATCAATTCCATCATCTGCGCCAAGAAAGAGGTTGGCCGTTCCCAATTCCAGATAAACCGAAAGAGCAGTATCTGGAATAGCGTAAGAAATTGATCCTGTAGGATTTAAAACTAGTTTTAGATCTGGAGTCAATGTGTACAGCTTTGTGTAGTTGCCAAAAGAAACAGACAACCCATTTCCAAAAGCAAGTGTTAAAGAGCTACTTAAGGCCAAGAATGTCTCTGGATCGGCGTCGCCGATAATACCCTGGACACCACCACTGACACTTATTGAAGTGTGAATTTGAAATTTTCCATCATCAACAGGAATAACATGGTCAATAGTTATTTTTGCAATTTCGATTTGTGATAAAGCAAATGGCTCTGCTCCCGGATTAGTATAAACATTAGTTCTTAGAAAAGTAAGCATACTTGCAGAAATCTGAGTTTTGATTCTGGCCTTTTTCTGCTCCTCTTCTGGAGTAGTTTTAGATGAATCATAAAGATCCATATTAGCTAGCGTTGCCATAAAGGTATGGAACTCTGGACTACTATCGGTAGAGACCATGAAGTCAGCATATAGACTCAAAAATGTGGTGCCTTTGTATTTAAGCGCCTGCATATTAACTGATACCAGCAAGTCTTCAGCGTGTTCATCAGCTTGAATGCCGCCGTCAAATCCATCTTCTGAGATTCGAACATTAACTCTGGAGCCTGCTCCAGCAAATGGTAGTAGTGTAAAATCTCCTTCATCAGCAAATGAAGAACCCGCAAGGCTAAGCCCTAGCAGTAGTGCAAAAAATTTCATAAAAAACTCCGTATAAGTTTTAAAAATAAAAGTGCGTCCCGTATCCATGATTTATACCAGGGGTCAACGCAATGCCCCACAAAACTGAAAATAATACCCATCCCTATTAGGAATAAACGTTCCAAACTGACCGTTCACTTTTTTATCAGGATCTACCTGATTTCAAGTCAGTAAACTCTGAATTTTCTACAGGCTCACATTGCAAATGGCGCCAGTTTTAGAGATTATCTCCCCCCAGTTCTCTTTCGTAGGAGCTTATGATGAAAACATTCACCACTACATTATTTTTAATCATGATCTGCAGCTGCACGGCCTTTGGTGAGGAGAATAAACTGAATATTTTGGTGATCGGGGACTCTCATACTGCCCAATCGTTTGGAATCATGATGCATGGGAGACTCAGCACTTTGAATAACACTCAAGTTGCTACTTATGGCCGTTGTGGATCTTCTCCGGTTCATTGGACTAAAACATCACACAGGTGGGTAACTCCTTGTGGATTTTTTAACGGCGCTTCAACTGACACCATTACGGGGCTAAGGGGTAAGTTTCTGAAAACTCCGCTTGTTGATAATCTATTAGCTAATATAGACCCGGCCCAAGACATACCAATTAAAGCAGACCTCGTTGTTGTCGCCCTAGGTGCCAACCAGATTAATAGCGTAGGCTCTGACCCCCAATTAGATCCAGAAGTGGCCAACACCAAACTCGAAGATGCCGCGAATACCGTAGTTGCGCTCGTCGATAAAATTAGGCTATCAGGTGCCAAGTGTGTCTGGATTGGACCACCAGATGGAAGCCTACGAAAAAAACCAAAATACAAACAAGATAGGCTCTACGAAATGCTAGTGACTGCTCACGTCAAAGCGGGAAATTACTGCCAATTTCTAAGCAGTAGAGAAAGCTCACTACCATTTATGTCCTATCCAAAAGAAGACTCTGGTTGCCAGCGCGATGGCGCCCACTTAGATGCATGCACTGAGGGAAGAATAAAATCTGTTATGTGGGTTGAGAGAATGATCTCAGAAATTAAAACCTATGTTAAAGAGAGGATGGGCCACAACTTATAATAAATCAATAGATTCCAAAGTAGTGTGAGCATTGTCAGTAAAGACGCCATCAACCCTTGCTTCGTTCATCAGAAGCTCAACTAACTGTTTTTCATCTTTTATAAACTTTGGAAGAGCATCATTTCTAAGGGTGTAGGGATGTATCACAAGACCTACCTCATGTGCCCATTCAGAAAATGGTGTCGCACTAACCTCTCCATCTTTATAAGTAAGAACATGAGGAATCCAAGGACCAACTCCAGCAGCATATTTTGAAATACTGGTTAAGCCTTCTTTTGTTTTCATTTTATTGTAATCAATTTTATTCATGGCCCACGAATTTTCACCTATCAACTGAACCAGTGGGATTCTAGTTTTAATCACATTTTTCAACCTAATAAGAGTTTTGTCATCGAAACATTGAATGATAAATGGAGTTTCTCTATGAATTTTACTAAAAGCACTAATTTTCTCATAAACAATATTCGTTATATCCTTTCCCATTTTTTTGTGAAAACCAGGGGCCTTAATTTCTAAATAAATACCCACACTGGTTCTTTCAACTTCATTGTGGTTTTGAACTACAGTCATAAATTCACTGAGGGTAGGCACTAAGTACTGTGATCCTGAAATAGGAACTCTACTACCAATGGCCGCTTTTTTCGTTTTTAGATTAATTCTGTGATTGGCCCTCAATGTTTTAAGTTCAGCTAAAGTTAAATCAGCCGCATAAAATCTGCCATCTGCCCTTACCTTCTTTGGAAACACAGAGGCCACATTTGTTGTACTATCTAAATGAATGTCATGAAGAATCACGGGAACATCATCTTTAGTCAAAACCACATCTGGCTCAACGTAGTGAACCGGGTATTTTAAAACTGCTCGAAGTCCCTCTAAAGTATGTTCTGGAAATAATCTTGGAAGTCCACGATGAGCAATGACCTTAAATTTATCACCTCCTGCACATGAACACAGAAGTAGCACTGAGAGCATCAAAATCTTGGTCATTTTAATCCACCTATTTTTTATTTACCATGAGTTCAAAATATATTATATGCATATATCTATATGGCCAGGATAGGTGCAAAATACGCCTAGAGTTTTCACCACTTAGTGAACAGATTCTCAACAAAAATCATTTGATCAAAGTACTTTAGAACTTTTCCTAAAAACCTTCGTATAACCCTCAACTAAGAAACGAGGAGAGAGAAAGTGAGAAACCAAAACCCAATTATGATACTTTTTATTGTTGCTTCAGTGCTTTTTTCATTTGAGCTTATGTCAAAAGGCCCAAGTAAAAGTGAAGGCAAAAAGCGCGGAAGAAAAATTGCCAGAAAATGTAAAAGAGGTCTTAAAAGATGTCTTAAGAAAAACGATATAGCCACATGTCTTGAAAAACCAAAATTTCAAAAGTGTGCAAAATTAAAGTGTGCAAAGTCTCTTTGTAAGGCCTCTGATATCTCTAGAAAAGAATGCAGAGAAAAAGTTAAAGGCGGTGAGTTAGATGAGAGTCTGAATTCATGTATCGCAGAAATCAAAGTTAAGCTGACAGAAAAATTTGCTTCAACTCAAAGCTCTGTTGAGTAATCTTACATAACATGGTGCTCTGTCGAGCACCATTCAATTCGTCACTGCGTAACCACTCTAACTAAACGCAACAACCTTTTGATCCCAATCACTTGATGCAATGTTTCGAAAACTTAAAACATCTTTCAACCGCCCCACGTCTCTCTAAGAAAAAAATTAAGAACCACATAATACCAACAATAACTTACAAGAGCGCTCAACTATTTGACAGAAGAGTACAATTTTTCTTTTATAGCTTCATCAAAAGTTTTTTGCGGAGGAAGTGATTGTGTCTAGATTATTAACACTCTTAGTTATGTTAGTTGTTACTCTTAGCCTTGTGTCATGTGGGCAAAACCCAAGCGGTGAGGCTTTAGATGTTAAATCAACTTTCATTGTTGGTGGCTCAGAAGCTAGCCCAGAAGAAGTTCCTTGGATGGTTCAAATAAGACGATTTGGATCTACATGGTGTGGTGGAACAATTATTGGAAAAAGGTATGTTCTAACTGCAGCTCACTGCCTTTATGAAAGAAAAGTTGAAGGCTTTACAGTTTTCGCAGGAGGAAGCGGTACAAGTGATTCACTTGAAGCTCTTCCAGAAATCGAATCATTTACAGTTCACGAATCTTATAAGGGATACGATCTGGCCACACTGGAGTCATGCACCCATTGCGACCTTGCCCTTATAAAATTCAAGGACAACATTGAATATAGTGAAAAAGTTCAGCCGGTAGAAGTTATCGCTGATGATGTTTACTCAGGTTATGTTGAGCCACAAACGGCTGGTCCTGAGCAGGGAAGAAGCCTTCCTCAAGTCAAAATATCTGGCTGGGGAAAATTGGGTTTCTACGATGGTGTTAGTGAGGATCTTTTAAAAATTGATATGGATCTTCACGTATTACCAATCGAGGGGGCTTCAGGCTTTTTAAGTAAATTTAATTACGTGGGAACACTTGCTGTCGTGAGAGACGGCGTCACTACTTGTAATGGTGACAGTGGAGGCCCATGGGTTGTTAAGGTCAAAGGAAGAAACTTCCTAGCTGGAGTTCACTCTTCAGGAGACTGGTGCCAGAGCATCGGGATTTCAGCAAATCTAATTTATCACAGGCAATGGGTCGCAGAAAATACGAAATAATGAGGTAATCTCTGTCATGAGAGATGAAGGGGAACGGGTCCAGAATTGGACCCGTTTTTTTTTGGAGATTTTTGAAAATGAGCAAACAGCAAAATGAGCCTTATAAACCAAATCTAAAAAGTGGCGAACACCCAAAAGATCTCAAATTTAAAATGGCCGACGAAACTCACATAGAGGATCTCTGCCAGCTGATGTCTATGAGAAATCCTGCCATGGACAAGGATCAGCTTCGGCAAAGAGTAGAGACAGAGATTAAAGAGTACAGCGATGGAGTCTTTTGGGTTCAAAGAAATAGGGAGAGCTAAAGGGTATATGATGATCACATTTGATTGTGGTGAGGGCATTTTGTTAAAAAAACTATACTATCAAAAGATTGAGACCTACTTTACC
>Ga0257117_1001193_pt1 | contig 16165 bp, 19 predicted proteins | sample SI112_135mmetaG_FD_190157 | JGI IMG/M metagenome (GOLD analysis project Ga0257117, IMG submission 190157) | Marine microbial communities from Saanich Inlet, British Columbia, Canada - SI112_135m | ecosystem: Environmental > Aquatic > Marine > Inlet | place: Canada: British Columbia | collected... | reverse complement strand
ATTAAGAAGAAGAGAATCTAAATGATTGAAAAGAGGAATTTAATTTAACCACGGGGTGGGTGATAATTCGGCCGTTACAGTGGATGACTTTTCAACTGCAAAAACCAACTTCTGCCCATCGTCCCTTTATTTTGACTATTCTCCAACCTGATAATTTAGCAAATTTATATTTTTCTTTCTCACTTAATTTATAAAAAATAATATGGGCAAACTCATGAAGCAAAATCTCTTTTTTGTTAATTGCCTTAAAGAATAAATTATAGAGAACGATATCTTGCTTAACCTCAATAGTTGAAGCCGGATTATTTTTATCCTTAGATTTTACTGCTCTTAATAATTTGTCTAATTTATAATGCTCAATTGAAGGTATTTCAGACAATAATTTTAAAACAAGTTCTTTCTCAAGATTAGTCCATTTTTTAAATATTTCGTTCTTATTTGGCCAATATACTGGTCTTTGATTTTTAAAAGTTGGCCCCCAAATATCAGCATTGTTCCATCTCTCTCGACAGTGAGCCTTACGAATAGATTTCTTTATTTTAGTTCCATCACTCTTAATATAAGCTTTTACTAAATGTTTCTTAACATATATTTGCCAATTTTCACATTTAATATCTTTAGCGAATACCAAAGATGTAAAAGAAATAAAAAATGCAGTGATAAGGAATTTAAACATTTACTACGCCGAATCTTTGTTTAAGAATTTGAAGTACGCCCTCTTCAATTTTATCAATGTCATTACCCGTAAACTCCCACACCATCTCTGGATCGACTTTAGCATAATCATGGGCCATTAAGTTTCTTAGACCTTTAAGATCATGCCAAGACACTAAATCGGGAAATTTGCTTACAATTTGCTCTGGTGCATTTTCTAACTTTGTAACAGCTTCTCCGATCTGTAGAAACATCATAGAGACCGCATCATAAGCAACAGAATCTACCGTGAAGTCTTCTTTTTTATCTACTGTAGATATATGACTTTTTATTTTCCTCACATATAAAATAATATCCTTTAAATAAGGCTCACTTGATTTAAATTTCTTTTTTTATTGGACATAAATCAAATCCTCCTTGATTGAAGGCCAAAATTCAGGCTTCGCATTTCTCCTCTCCATAAGGTCAATTTTTTTTCCTTCAAAAACATGCTCTAAAATGACCTGCATACTTCCTAGATCTTTAAAACTGAGACTCTTGTCAGCTTCTACCAGAATATCGATATCACTCCCAGCATCCTGTCCCCCATAAGCATGCGACCCAAACAATCCCAATTTCTTTATTCCATATTTTGTTCTAAAAATCGGATACAAAGCTTTTAGACGCTTTTTTACTTCTTCTGATTCCATAACTTCATTAAGTTCTTTAACTGGGGAGCTTACCAACTTTGCTGGCATCATCTGGAAGCCAAAATAATGAAGAAGTTTATTCACAAGGGACATTGAAATAGCATCATTGCCTTGTTCGACTTTCCTTACTGATGCCAAGCCGATGCCTAACTTCGCTGCCAACTCCTTTTGAGTCATTCCTGCACTCTTCCTCTCCTCCTTTAATATGGAGGATAAGGCACTTGAAGTTGATTGATTTTCATGACCCCTCGGAGCCCTTTTAAGTATATTCATATAAGTATAATAAACCTTTAATTCATTCCATTCAAGTATTAACTATATCTAAATGGGTATAATTAACACCAAGGTAAGTAGCTGAAAAAAGGTGCCGTTATGGAATTATGGAACATTGGCACTCCCATTTTTTTAACTATCTACCCAGAATTTTGCCTTGAAAAACATGTGAAAAGATTTAAGTATCTGAAATTAAAAGCCGACATTAACAATGGTGCTATATATGATACCATTGTAAAATGAGTACTGAAGAAGCACTGGAAGCTCTCAAGAGTGATACAAATATTAAGTTTAAAGACCTTCTCAAGATATGTAAGGAGTTCTTTGAAGGGCCAAGAACAGAAGGAAGCCATCATATCTTTAAAACACCTTGGAAAGGCCAGCCTTGGTTGAACATTCAAAAAGATAAAAAAATGGCAAAAAATATCAGGTGAAACAAGTAAAAGAAGCCCTTAAAAAGTTAAAAGAAATTAACCAAGAAAAAGAGGCCTTAAAAAAATCGAAAGAGACTAAGAAAGGAGAAAGCAAATGAAAAAATTAAACGAGCTTGTAAATAAATACTCCTACAATATTGAGTATGACCAAGAGAATAATATTTTTATTGGCCGTTGTGCCGAGCTACCCTCTCTAACTGCTCATGGAGACTCTCAAGAGCTGGCCTTTAAAGAAATTAAAATGGCGGTACTTGAAACCCTTAAATGGATGAAAGAAGAAAATGAGATAATCCCAGAGGCATTTAGTCTTCATAGATATAGTGGCGAGTTTCGTGTTCGTATGCCACCTGAAAAGCATAGAAGAATTGCTATTGAAGCAAATTTCCAAGGGGTATCTATGAATCAGTTTATTGTAAGTAAACTTTAAAATTTTCATTCTAAGCTCTGGCGAGGTTTGTGAAAGATTATGAAGCAAATATTTTTTAAGCAGATTCAAAATAATCTATTAACCTTTTATCAAACTTAAAGAGTCGTAGAAGGTGATCAAAAGGAAATCGCACTAGAAGAAATACTTAAAATTAAAGAAAATAATGAGATAGTAAAAGGCTATAATTTAACCACAAGCAAATGAAATATTTAGCTTTTCTCTTCTGGTTCTTCTATCGGTCGAATATCAACAATTTTATTTCTCATGGCCATGCGTTCCCCATTTTCCTCTTTCATAAAATAGGGATTACCAAATTCTTCAAATGTTATTGAGAATGATTTTGCTTCATGGAGTTGGCAATTCAATAGTTGAGCAGAAATTAAGTCAAAGAGTGCTAAGTTATACCCACTTCCTCCAAAACTACTCCTATAGATAACACCATCATATCCTTCTTTTTTAAATAATTCGGCGATAATTTGTGTTGCAACATAATCTGCTTTGTCATCAGATGGAGATACAGGGTAAGAAAATGATCGATTAACTTGACTCCAAACAGCTTCTTCCCGTTTTTGTGGTGGAGGCTCTGTAAAATGAAACATAAGTCTATTGTCTCCGGTAGATAAGTCTATTAAACGTAGCTCCTTTGTGGTGGAAAATAATCCTAAAGAAATATAGCCTCCAATCCAAGGCCTAACCTCAGACATTGCAGTTTCTTTTTTACTCGATAGATATAAATATGGGATACCTTTAGGATTTGTTCTTCCTTCTAAAGCAATTCTTTCCAAAGGCTTCATTCTTTCTGCTCTGTATGGAGCCTCTACTTCGCAGTCTTCGTTTATCCCTTCATTCCACCAATCGTGGCCCAGTTGAGCCCTCCAAAGGTTTGTTCCTTTCTCTATCGTATGCTCTCTGCTTTTGCTTGTAGTGTTTTAAGAAATTTTTCATTCTCAGAAGACCTAAAGTATCTTGCTTTATTTCTTACTGATCTTTGAAATATTCCAAAGCTATCCCAAGTCGGAAAATCAGTCATTTTAAGTTCCTCAACTTTTATTTATTATTATCAGTTTCCAATATTAAGCCGTATAAAACAACCTAGCATGGGACGCATTATGTCCCAAGACCCTAATTATTTTTAGACGAAAGCTCTAATTTATAAACCTATTCCCATTCAGACATGAAAAATGATGAAATAACGTGAGACACCATGAAGACCAAAAAGGGTTAAATTGTTAGAATTGTTCAAACGTTGTTGATATTAAAAGAACTAATTAGAGCAAAGTAGGACCCCCTTGGGAGTACCAAATACAAGTTTAAGAAAAGCTTCGCGAATGCGGAGTTTTTTTTTGCTCGAGTTGGGAATTCGAATAGGTCATTTCAAAAGTAGTAATGCATTTTAGTGCTTGATGCTCGGACGACTCGGGGTCGTCCTACTTCACAAAACTCTCAGCATTAAAAGATTAATCACATTTTTCAATATTGGGATGATTCTTTAATACAATCTCTGTTTCTCTACCAAGGTAGCTTGAAAGAATCTCAAAAGCGTTTTGAAGGCTTTCATAGGTTGGACACAGTCGCCCACTAAAATTATCAAGTGTAATTTTTTTAAATTCATTTTCCTCGATAACTACTGAAATATAGCCACCAGTTAGTGCATCATCGCCACCTGCAAGATCATCGTGCTTAGTTTTTTTCTCACCAGTAGTGCTTATGACTAATTCTTTATTGGAGGTAACTGCAAATTTTGAAGCTTGCCCTTGGGGTAACAATGATAACTTCTGCAGCACTACTTCTAGTTCCTCTCCTTGAGCAATACTGACTCTATCATCTGCAAGAATCTGGAATGACAATGTCATGGTAATTAATATCCAAAATAAATTTTTCAACATTGCCTCCGAGCTAGGAAATTCTCTTATGGGCCTTATACCAAATAATGAGTTAGGCGGGGGAAACCCTCAGATTTTGAAAATATTCTAAGATAGTTAACAATGTGCAATCATTAATGCTCTAACTCTCTAAAATAGCATGGAATCTCAAGCCTCTATAAGCTCTTCAGTTGCGTAAAATCTCTTGCAAAGAAATTATCTAGCCAGAAATCACCCTCCTGAGCAATTCCACCCAAGCCATATCTCTAAAACAGCTCAACAAAACAAAAATTTTTACTATTTACTGAGTTTAGAGAATGCAGAAGGGGTTAAATCCAAATGGATAAACTCAGCAATTTGGCTGGCCATTTGCTCTGCACTGGTTGAGGTAGAGTCGACAGTTAAATCGTAAATTCCGTGTGCATGGATTTTATCAAATTGTGACTCAGCAATTCCATTGGGTCTGTCTTCACGGTCATTTTCTCTCCGCTTTAATTCTTCTAACTGACAATTAACACCGATAAAATAGGTCTTGGTATTTTTAAAGTTTTCAATAAAGTATTGTAAAATTGGTTCATGGATAACAGTATCGACAATCAAGTTAATCTCTTTATTTTGTATCAGCGAAATAAGCTCTGGAAAAACTGTACTAAGTTTTCTCATTACCACTTTAAATTTGTCTTCATGGTCTTTCATATCTTCTGAAAACATTGTGAGGGCAAGGTCAGCAAATCGGTCCCAAAAAATTACCAGGTAATCTTCACAAAGTTTTTGTTGGAGCTTCTCAGCGATTGAAGTTTTACCTGCGCTTGAGGTGCCACTCAGAATAATAACTTTTGAGACCATTTGAAATACACTCCTATATTTGAACACTCTCTTTCACCCATGAGTTTTTTTCCAATGTAAGTAGATTTTAGATTAAGAGTCGATAAATTGCATTTTTTATTTAAATAACTTTTCTGAATATGTTCTTTGATACCGCATTTAAGTCATCAAGAACTTCACCAGGGCTCTTTTTAATTTTCATATAATATCGGTCGTATCTATTTTTTTGCAAGCTCTCAGAGAAGTTTCTCAAGTGAGGAATTCTCCGCATTTTTCCATGATATAACAATGCTTGTGAACTGGGAGGTCATCATAAATATAATAAGTAAAACAATTGAACTTTCAAAAAAAGAAAAAGAGTACACTCTAAAGCTGCTGAAATGCCTTGTGCAAATTGATACTCGCAGACTTTATGCTGAACTTGGATATTCGTCCCTTTATGAATTTGTGAGAGATCACCTAGGATACACAGATGGAGAAACGGCAACAAGGGTCAATGCTGCAAGACTTATGAGATCATCGAAAAAAATTGAAATAAAAATGGACAAAAAAGAGATCACCCTAACTCAAGCTGCTCTCATCCACTCAAACTTTAAGAATGAATCTACTGAGATAAAAGAAAGAATAGCTGATCTCTCAACAGGTAAAAGTAAGCGAGAGACCCAAAGAATTATTCAAAATGAGACTTCACCTGCAAAAACAAAGACCCTAAGATTGGGGGCAAATTTGTGTCAGCTTTTCGAAAAAGTGCAAAAAAACCTTGATGGTGCCTCAGATTATGAAACTCTAAAATACCTACTTGAAAAAGAGCTCGGTGAAATAAATCCAAAACGGGCCGGAAAACTCCGAGGCAAAGAAAGATATATTCCACTTTCTGTAAAACGAAAACTACTAGACCGGTCTGGTCACAGATGTGAGTACAAAACAGCTGTCGGTGTTCGCTGTAGAGCGCGATCTAACTTACAATTTGATCACATAATACCCATTTATAGAGGCGGTGAAAGTCACTACCCTAATCTACAAATTTTATGTTCTGCACACAATTTAGCCAAAGGGGTATCAGTGGTAGATGAAAGTTAGATACGGTTTTCACTATTTTTTCCTTAAAAAAAACAAGTAGATAGATGAAATTTTCATTTTTTGGTCTTTTTAGGCTTTACCCTCACACTATGTTAGCCCCGACAATTGTTGTTGTAAGGATAATCTCATACAATGGGTGGACTATGATTTTGATAAAAGATTTTTCTAAGCAAACTGATATTTCCATTCGCATGCTCCGCTATCTTGAGGAGATAGGATTGCTAGTGCCTAGTAGAGCAGAAAATAATTACCGCTATTACAGTGAAGAGCAAATTGGAGTTGCCAAGAGAGTAAAGGAATTGCAAGAGCTTGGATTTCAATTAAAAGAGATTAAAGAAGTGAGCGAGGGGGATCTTGTCCTACAAAAGGAAGTTCTTGCAGGAGTACTTCATAGGGAAAAAGAAGTTGCAGAAATTAAGTCAGAAACGATCCCCAAGCTTAAGCATTATCTAGATCAGTTAAATAAAAATCAGCACTCTTTTTTTGAACTATTACAAATGGAAGCCTGCATTGATAAAAAATTAAAAACACTGGGAGGTGAGCCTAAGTTTCACAGGACTGCCTACAATATTCCTATTTTAAAAACAATTTATGAAGATCATATTGCCATTAGCGCTGACATTGATTTAATAAGAACTGATTTGATGAAATTTTCTGAATTTCTTGAACAGGCTGACCATCAGCTGGATGTTTATTCTATTTTAAATGAGTCATGCTTTGCATTTGGGTACAATTTGAATGAGAGTTTTATTGAATCCTATAAAGAGTCCTGGAAAAAATTTCTTCCGGATATATGCTTTCTGCCATTACAGGATTTTACAAAGGATGAGTTAAAAGAATTGATGGGACAACACGATGTGATCATTCGCTCCCACTTTAAATATCAAAATGGTGAGGTAGGTGAAGTGACAATTCCCTATGCTCCCATCTATACAATGTCTAAGCTAAAATAAGAAAGGCCCTCAAATGAGGGCCCAGGAATATTACATACAACGGTAAACTGGTTTTTGTGTGGCTTTTAATTTTAGTGATTTTGATTGAATAACTTTTCCGCTTGAGCTGACCATATCAACTTTAAGATCTGTTGATCCGGCTCCTATAACTTTAAAATAAAGAGTTTTTCTCAAAACTCCCATAGGGAATTTCCCGCCCAATTCCTGAGGTAAATTAGTTTTGAAAAGGTAGCTAAGAACTGCTTTGTCATAACTTTTTTTCAAAAAAGATTCAAAAAATGAAGGTGACATTGCTGAGGAAAATGGAAGTTTAATTAGATCTCCCGTTTGAACTTCTAAAACTTCGGACTGAACAGTTTTGAGTTCATAAACTGAAGATTTTTCAATTGGCGATAGGCAAGCATTAGCATGGTTAATAAAAGTAGCTGAAAGTAAGATAACTAGTAATTTCATCATGGTTTCTCCTTTATGAATGATCCTGAGGCCTTTCTGCCTCCTAATGCTTAGAAGGTAAAATGATTAAACATAATCAATGTTCATAAGTAGCGCTAATAGCTTTTATTGTTGGCAAATTGGACTTGACCATCAAAAAGAGTTCCTTTCATTCCTTTATAAATTCGACACTTTAGAGATTGCTTTGGAGAACAAGCAGGCTTTCCATATAATCGTCCTAAGACAGGGCCAATTACAGTAGGAAGGGATTAATGAAATCTTCATACACATACCACTTGTTAGTTCTACTAATTTTCGTCTCCATTCAAGCTCACGCAGAGGAAGATGGAAGCGAGCCTCTAACTAGAAAAAACTATCGGAGAAAGGCTGCTAGGCAAGCTCGCGAAGCTGTTGGAAGAGGCACACTCAGAGCAGATCGCCAAAAAAAGGCTGAGAGACAGCTCAGAAGAATTGGAAGAATCCAAACTAAAAAAACGAAAACATCTGCTGCAGAAAAAAGAAGAAAAGCGAGAGAAGATAATGCCTTTACTAAAGGTAGCCGTTTGAGAACTCGTTGGGCAAAAGAAGATGAAATAGACGGGATGGTATCAAGAGGGGAGATATCAAAAAGAGAAGGACGGGTTAGAAAAAGAACTATTAAAAAACTTGCACGAAAAGATATGAAGTCAATCCGCAAAAGTAGTCGCATAGATCAATTGGATAGTAACGACCCAAAAGCTAAGAGAAAGAAACTAAGGCTTGAGAAAAAAAGAAAGCGTGATCTCGATAGAGCAATGAAGGCAAAATCACGACTTGAAAAAAGAGAAGCCCGGGAAAGCGCTCGGCAAGAAATAGAATCGAAAGTAAGAAGCGGAGACCTAACACGTAAAGAAGCCAGGGAGCTTAAAAAAGCGGCACGTAAAGAGCGTGGAGGTTCAAGATTATCTAGACTCTTCAAAAAGAAGCCCAAAGTTGATGAAGAGGCTCAAGATGAGGGACCAGCTAAGGCTAAAAAAGGATTCTTGGGTGGAATATTCAAAAAGAAGTCAAAGAAAGACGGTGATGGATCAGACAAATCCAAAAAAGAGTTCCTGGGTGGAATTTTCAAAAAGAAGCCAAAGGAAGATAGTAATGGTTCAGACAAGCCCAAAAAAGGGATCTTGGGTGGAGTTTTCAAAAGAGCAGATAGGAACCCAAGCAGTTCAGATTAGGTCCCCATTACCCTAGAAAAATTTATTTACCTAAAACGTCGTTTCTTGTTGATTCTGCAATAGCAGCAGCTTCTTGAATTAGCTCAGCAGGCACATTGAGTTCTTGTAAGGTGGCGCCTAGATTTTCAACAACTGCATCGAAATGAGCATCATTAAGGCCTTGCTCTACAAGATGAGCGTGACCAACACGCATGTCTTTGCCATCATAATTATTCGGACCGCCAAAGGCGTAGGTTAGAAACATGATTTGTTTTCTTCTTTGTTTTTCCATATCAATTTGATCAAAGAATTTGTTGATTCGATCATCGGCCAAAACTTTTTTGTAAAAAATATCTACTGCGGCCTGCACTGCATCCTTTCCACCAATTTTGTCATAAAGACTACTCATTTTATTCCCCTTGAATATGTAAATTAAATATATATTTGAAGTCATTATTGGGTTTTGGTATATCATTTTCAATACGCACCTCGTAAGCTCGCAGGGGCCTTTAACAGCATTTCGTAAAATGGACTTCTATGCGTCTTTCTCAGTTTAGTGATTACAGTATCAGGACCCTATTATACCTGGGTTCAAACACGGATCGTCTTTCAACAGTTAAAGAAATCTCTGAAGCTTATGGAATTTCTCGAAACCACTTGGTCAAAGTGGTTCACAATCTCTCTCAAATGGGCGTGATAGAAACCTTTAAAGGCAGCAATGGAGGTATTCGTTTAGCAGCAGATGCGGAAAATTTGAAACTTGGGGCACTATTAAAAAAATTGGAGCAAGATGAGTCTGCATTTGTTGAGTGTTTTTCAGATGAAGGGAAATGCGTCATTAACAATGTATGTAAACTCAAAGGGATTTTGAAACATTCATACAATTTATTTTTTAAAGACCTTGACCGCTATACTCTTAAAGATATCACCTGCAAAAAATCTACTCTCATGGAAACCTTTGCACAGTTGTAAACTTATCTTATCACTTACCATGGCCAACAGACTGCGTTTGTGAAGGTTGACGATCAACTTGGGTGCCAGTATTGGCTTGAGCCTCAGCATCAAATTGTTTCTTTGCCTCAGCTTCAGCAGCCTCAGCTTGATTTAATTCATCAACTTTCTCGGCGTATTGCTTTGAAGCAGCTCTTGCATCAACCCTTCCAGCATCAACTTCATCTTTTAATTTCCTTTCAACTTCTTTATCTCTCAAATAGGTTTTGCGGCCTTTACTCTGTATTTTTCCAAATTGACTATAACTACCAGTTTTATCATTTTTTTCACTATCAGTTTTGATCCTACTATTAGAACTACCAAATTTCTTATAGTTTCCAAGTTTTTTAAATTTTGATCTTGGGTTTTTTATACGCTTTGGTTTTAATATCTGAGAGAAAGAATCAACAGAGTAAAATTGTAAAAATATTGTAAGCACTGTAATAAAAACCACTTCTAATTTTTTCATTTTACTATCCCCTAAAGTAAATCACTCCACTTAAACTATCGACATAACTGCGTAATAAATTTAATTTAATCAACCTCAAAGGCACCTTTTGACCACCCTGTTTTCTTGTCCTTAGGTGCAGTCCTTGTATTGCCATCAAAATCAGTACTAAATGACCAACTCTTTTGAGTACCGTTAAGCCCTTCAGTTTTGATTGATTTATGAGACTTGGATTTGATTTTCCAATTATTGTCGGCCAAACTCGAAATGGATTCGTCAGCTCCAGTGAGACTTTCAAACTCAACTTTTTTGTTTGAATTTCCTTCACTATTTTTTTCTAAAACTTTTTCCATTTGCTTTAAGCTGCAATTGACAACACTCTTATCATTTTCCTTACCTTCATCTTTCTTGCCTTTATCCTTGTGATCTTTATCTTTGCCATCTTTTTTATCTTTACCGTCTTTTTTAACTTTATCATCTTCATCATTCTCCTCATCTTCTTTATCTTTCTCATTTTGATCGTCATCATCTTCATCGTGATCATGGTCATCAGCTTTACTACAAATTTTCTGATGATTAATTGGTCTTCTATATTCTGTTTCACAATTATTAAATTGATTGTTAAATACACTTGGCATAACTTCGTAGGGCTCTTCTAAATTTTCGTGGTAAATACAATACTGACTTTGGCCACCGGAGGTGAATAAAATATTGTTGGCCAAATAGATCTTTGATTTTCGAATATAGACAGCTATCGCTTGTACACTCCCGCTACCACTACTTACTGTATTGTTTAAAAAGCTGTGTTCTTCTGGAGATAATTCATCAATAATGCCTATAGAAGTTTTAGGACTTGTTCCTCCAAATACTAAATTATTGTATATTTCTGCTGTACTCCCTCTCAGTAAAATACCATTTGAGCTCTGATCCCCACTTCCCCCTTGTATTTTATTTGAAAAGACCTTAATTTTTCCAGAGTACAATCTGAGTCCATATGATGATTCACCATTTCCACCATGAAGAGAATTATTGTAAATAAGAGTTTGGGGTTCTGAATCGAATTGATTTACACTCACCGCTGTGGGGTAATCTCCTGATAGTCCACCAAGAATGGTATTTTCTCTGATAATAGCTGATGACTCAAGAGATATTCCAACCTGGCAATTGCCATCAAAGCATGAAATAGCACTCTTTTCAATTATCGAAACTCCCTTACTTGTGGTCCCGGATATTTCAACTCCGCCACGAACTACAGAAGATTTAAGATTCAAAAAGCTACTTTCAGAACTAATAACAGCCTTTCCAGTAAAACCATTTTTTATTTCAAAACCCTCAGCAATTAATTGTGCATTTCTTAAAGAGATTCCATAGCTTTGATCCAGCTCCAATGATCCGCGATCAATTTGAAAAGCTCCTTCGCTTAAATCAAGGGCATAACTCTTCCCCTGAACGCCGGTGAATTTCATATGTAGTCCACTTAAAATATTTGGTCCTATATTAGAGTAAAAAAGTGACTGGATTCCACTTCCTGATATGAGGGTTTTATGGGTTGTGATACTCCTTTCATTCCAATCTTCAGTTGAATATCCACCAAATAGATTAACTCCGCTGGGAAGAGAAATAGTAGCAGGCAATGAATAGAGCCCCGCCGCAATTCGAATACTCCCACCATGGCCCACGTTTTGAAAAATAGAGACTGCCCTTTCTATACTTTTCACTGGCAAATTATTTGATCCCAAGTAAGTGTCACTTCCAAGGGGCGATACATAAATTATATTGCCGCCCATAATATGAATTGAGATCACTCCAAAAACGATATCACCGCTACCAATCGTCAGTTTTTTATTCATTCCTAGAGGCCATCCGCTATCAATGGGAGAAAATGTGAACGTCTTGTTTTGTTTACTGGTTGAGCCCACATAGCTTGCAAGCTCACCACTAATTTTTAACTGACCAACTTCTACATCCTCAGAGAGCTCTATGGTAATCTTGGCGCCAACAGATAGGACTTGATTTTCAACGGGTCCATTTTGAACTTTAATTTTTGATTTTTGAGAATTGGCAGTCGCTGTAGCATCGGCTTTCGCCTTGTCCGCACTTGCTTCAGCTTGAGCCGTTTTATTGGCACTCGCTAACGCCGTTGCACTCGCCTCAGCTTGAGCCGTTTTGTTAGCTTTCGCTAACGCTGCTGCACTCGCCTCAGCTTGGGCCGTTTTATTAGCATTCGCTAACGCTGTTGCACTCGCCTCAGCTTGGGCCGTTTTGTTAGCATTCGCTAGCGCCGTTGCACTCGCCTCAGCTTGGGCCGTTTTGTTAGCATTTGCTAGCGCCGTTGCACTCGCTTCAGCTTGGGCCGTTTTGTTAGCATTTGCTAGCGCCGTTGCACTCGCTTCAGCTTGGGCCGTTTTATTGGCATTCGCTAGCGCCGTTGCACTCGCTTCAGCTCGGGCCGTTTTGTTAGCATTCGCTAGCGCCGTTGCACTTGCTTCAGCTTGGGCCGTTTTATTGGCATTCGCTAGCGCTGTTGCACTCACCTCAGCTTGAGCCGTTTTGTTAGCATTTGCTAGCGCTGTTGCGCTCGCCTCAGCTTGAGCCGTTTTATTGGCATTCGCTAGCGCTGTTGCACTCACCACAGCTTGTGCCGTTTTGTTGGCATTTGCTAGCGCTGTTGCATTTGCCTGCGCTGTTGCACTCACCACAGCTTGTGCTGTTTTATTGGCATTTGCCAGCGCTGTTGCACTCGCCTCGGCCAGTGCTGTTTTATTAGCATTTGCCAGCGCTGTTGCACTCGCCTCAGCTTGTGCCGTTTTGTTCGCATTTACTAGCGCTGTAGCATTTGCCTGAGCTGTGGCATCCACAATGGCCTGAGCAGTCGCCTCAGAATTTGCAAGTTCTACCGCATCTGCTTCAGCGCTTGCCGTGGCACTTATATTTGCTTGTTGATCATCATTTTCGGAGTCACCACTTGATTTAGACTCAGTAGCTGGGGGAGCTGTGCTTGTAGAAGGTGAACCCGCTGGCGGACCACCACCTTTACTGCAATTAGCAAGCAGAATAAATAGCATAATTAAACTTATGGGTTTTAGCCAACTTATCATAAGAAGTTTTTCGGTAACAAAATTTGATACTTGATTGAATCATTTCGATTTAAATATTTCTTATTGGTATACTCACGCGAGCATAAATAGAATTAATCTAACCAATTCGGTGAATATATATTTTCAATTTTCACTCAATAAGTTTTTTTCATTCCTCATGAAACGCAAAACTTTCAAATACCATTAATGTAGATGTTAAATCACAAAGTTTTGTCGTATTTCAAGAGCCATAACGAGGAGAAAAAATGAAAAATTTTCTGATCACCATTCTTTATTTAGCTACCGCTAACTTATTGGCCAGTGAAGTTACTCTTGATGATGAAATGTGGCACGATATGGGCTCAAAATATAAAACAGGCTATGAGTGGTATTACTTTGATGTTGATAATCATGATGGCGGGCAAATATCATTTATTATGTTTGGCCCCAATCAGTTTGATCCCAAGTATACAAAGCATCTTTTTAGAGACCCTAAAAATCATGTTGGAACCATTGCTCAAATTTATCTTCCTGAAGGCAAGCAATTTGATGTTAAATCTTATTTACACAATAAGAAGAGTCTCAAATTCCAGAAGACTCCTTTTGAATTTTCAATAAAAGAAAATTCCATAAAAAGAAGTGTACAAGCAAATGGCCTACCAAATTACCTTTTAACAATCAATTCATATGACAAGGACAAGAATATTGGGATTAAAGGCCGACTAAATTTTCAGTCTGTTCAAAAAGGGTGGATGTTTAAAGATGGATATACTTTCAAAAGGAAAACTCTATTTAAAAATATATTTCATAGATGGTTTGTAGTTATCCCTAGAGCTAATGTTACTGGATCCTACACAATCACCTATAGCGATGGATCAAAAAGAAAAGTTAATGTAAACGGAATTGGTTACCATGATCACAATTATGGATCTGCTCCATTTAATTTGCACCTTAAAAGCTGGTACTGGGGAAGGGCCTATACAAAAGATAAAACTCTAATATATGCAAAATTCATCCCACAAACACCAAATCTCTTTGGAATCAAACCTGAAACCCTCCTATATTTTGCAGATGCAAGGAAAGTCTATCTGGGTACAGATAGTGCTGAAATTGAGATGGGTAAAAAAAGTGATTACATTGTAGCTGAAAATGGCATTCGCATTCCAAAGGATATTTCCATCAAATCAAGTGATCAATTTGGACGACAATACCGATTTGAGTTCAGAAAAAAAGACTATGCGATAAATAGTATTCATCCATTTTATTATCGGTATGCTACAGAAGTAGAAATTAACTGTCCTATAAGTTTAGTATGCGCTGACAGATCAACTGCTCTAAGCGAGAAGATAAACCTCAATAAACTTATGCCTTGGATTATAAAAGAAATATTCTAAAATAATGTCAGAGAAGAATTATTTACTCGCAACTAATAGAGAAACAGGCCCTTTGGTATCAATGGCGCCTTGGTAAGTAAAACCTGCTCTTTCAAAGAGTGTTTTAAACTCACTTTCTGTTCTCTCTTGACCGGTAGTCATGACCAACATTTCAATATCTAATAATTTACCAAGAGAAGGCTCATTAATAGCTCCAATAATATTCTCACCGATATATAGCTTTCCTCCAGGTTCGAGGGCCTTATGTGAATTTTCAAGAATTTTAAGACAGCTATTATCATCCCAATCGTGAAGAATAAAAGTCATAATGTGAGCGTCAGCACCCGCCGGGATTTCTTCAAAAAAGTCTCCACCAAAAATTTCAAAAGCGATTTCTCCCTTTCCACTGGCACCGGCCACAACGTGTGGTATATCAAATACACCACATTTTAAGTGATCATTTTTTTCCATAATTTGAGCTACTAGATGTCCATGCCCTCCACCGATATCATAAAGGCACTTGGCGCCTGACAAATCAATGGCATTTGCAATTAATCCGTGAACTCCTTTCACATTACTAGTCATGGCAGTGTTGAAAACTTCTGAAATTTCTTTGTTGTTTTGAAAATAATCAAAAATCGGTTTATCAAATTTTTTATTAAATGCAGGCTTTCCTGATTCCACACTGTATTGAAGATACTCCCATGCTTGATCGTGAATTGGATCATTGAACCACATTAGCATCCCTCTTTGTGATCCAGGTTTATCAAGTAAGCACTCTGCAAGAGGAGTTAATTCAAATTCCTTATTCTCTCTTTCTTTAAATATACCCACACTACAAAGTGCTCTCATCAATCTATAAAGAGAGCTTTCGTGGGCATTGGTTTTTTTTGCAAGCGCGCCTATGGAGTTAGATCCCTGCTCAATATGATCTGCAATATTCAGCTTTGCAGCAACGTACATAGGTTTTGTCACCATTTTTGCTGTCGCCATTGATAAAAACTGCTGAGAAATAGTCATATCTTTTGAGTTCATAATGTCTCCATAAAATTGATTGTTCCAAATCATAACCCAAAAACAATTCAGCTGGAAGATCCATTTACCACATATAAAACCTTATCAAAGCAGTGGGTTTATGGCATCTTGAGCTCTATGGCACATATCCACGAAATTTTTATTTCTCCCTCTTCAAATTACTGGTCTCACAAGGTAGGAACGCCTGGGAAAGCACCGACTCACACTCCACAAGAGATTGAGGCCCATGCGGGTGCAGGACTTGTAGGTGATCGCTTCTATGAGTTTAAGGAAAATTATCAGGGACAAGTCAGTTTTATGGAGCTTGAGGCCTTGGAAGAGTTGAAAAAAATGGGTGGCAGTGAAGTTTCGAATAGCGTCTTTAGAAGAAATATTATTATCAGCGGAGTTGATCCACTGATTCTGATCGGCAAAGAATTTAAA
>Ga0257117_1001188_pt1 | contig 16193 bp, 17 predicted proteins | sample SI112_135mmetaG_FD_190157 | JGI IMG/M metagenome (GOLD analysis project Ga0257117, IMG submission 190157) | Marine microbial communities from Saanich Inlet, British Columbia, Canada - SI112_135m | ecosystem: Environmental > Aquatic > Marine > Inlet | place: Canada: British Columbia | collected... | reverse complement strand
CTACTCTCCTTGTTGAGTCTGTCTTGTGTCTCCCTCTTTAACTCAGTGAGTGGAAAGAGTTGAACGCTTACATGGTAAACTTCCTCTTTACATCCCTGGGCTAGTATTACATCAAGCTCATCTAAGCATTTTCTAATAATTTGTTTGGCCTTTGGTATTTGACTGGGGTTAATCGCTAGAGTCATTGAGTTGAAATCTCGAACTTCTAGCTTGTCTTCCATAAGTGATCTTGTGGCCAGAGAGAAGCTGTCACAGTGGGCCTTTTTAACTGCGCTACTCTCAACCTCGTCTGTAGAAGTAAATGATTGACCTGTTATTTCTGGTTTGGATCCAGCTTCAATATCAATTTGAATAAGCCCTAAAATTTGAAGTTTAGATAGAGCATTTTTAATTGTACTTTGAGGCATATTGATTTTTCGGGCCATCCATATCACGGCGTCTTTATATTCACTAAAGTTCTCATAATCACCAAGCTCCATTAAGCTTAAAATTGCAAAATGATACCATTTGGAAATTACATCAAACTGGGCCTCACTCAGCTTAGAGTAACTTGTCTTCATCATGTCGCGAGTGACATCCTTACTGTAGGGTCTTCCTTGAATATAGGGGAGAAGTAATTTTTTTTCTTGCTCCAGACTAAGTGCTAATCTCTCAGTAATCTTTTTTGCCATAGGAAAAGATAGATTTCTTTTTCCGCTTAATACTTGGGAAGTTGTCGAAGGTGCAATACCAATTTTTTTTGCAAAGGCCCTTAATGAATAGGACGGGTTTTTGAGTTTACACTCTTCAAACATACCTTGAAGAAAAACTTTGAATTGCTCTTTTGCTTCAGTATCTTTCAAGACTTCTCCTCCCTAGACTTTTTTAATTTGTGACCTGCTATTTTGCAAACAAGTTGTTTGCACCTCTATACTTGCAAACACCTTTTGCGTTGTTAAATCAATGAATTAGACAATTTGCGTAAATTTAATGTTTGAAATGGGAAAAAAAGTGGAGTCCCTATGACTCCACTTTTAGCTTGTGTTTGTGTTAGCGGCACCTTCTAAATTGTAAAGCTGGTACCTTGAAACTATCTATAACTAGAAATGCATCTTGATTTCTACTTTTTGCTCTAAGCATGGCAGAGATTTTAACTCTGATTGTGACATCAGCTCCACAACGACTCCAGCTCATTGCGCCTACAGAGTAAGATGGCCTTATTTTAAAGTCATCATTATAGGACCCTTTCAATATTTTTGTATTAGAGGGACCACGCGCGCCTGCAAAAAAATAGCTTGTGCTAATTCTGGCATAGCTACCCTTTGACAGGTATGCATAACCTGGGATCGTTGGGTTAGTCATTGAGACAGAAAATCCTTGTGGCACATGAACAGGGAAGGCCAGGTTGCAACCTTTTCTTGAGATTGTTCTCCCAGTAAAGCCTCCGGCTTCAACTATAAAACCATCTAAGTTTATTTTTAGGCCACTAGCACTATTTGGACTAAAGCTAATGTCTGCTGTACCTGCTGGGCAACCACTGCCGGCGACGCTTGGAGTTCCGATACTTATATCGTCTGCAAAAAATGAATAACCAGGTATTGAAAATAAAAGTGAAAATAAAATTGTTTGAAACCTCATTGCTCTCTCCTTATCAAAGAGTTTCGTTAATAATGTTTTAGAAAAAATAGAAAATACGGTCAATGGGACTGAAACATCTGTGTTTGCACAAAACAGTGTTTGCAAACAAAAACTGCAAATTTAGTGAAATACCGATCAGAATGTAGATAAACGTGAGTTTGAAAACTTGAGTTTTGCAGGGCGCATAGTCCAAATACAAGTGACCTACTCGCTAATCCCCTGTAATCTATTGGTAGGTCTAATTTATCGAGTTACTTGGGTGAACAGTTAATATGAAGAATTTAAAAAGAACCTCCGCTGAAATGATATTTCTAGTTTTATATTTTCCTATAGTGGTATTTGGATATTCTATCTATAAATACCCTGATTTTTTTATCAAGTTGGGACTCTTTGAAAACCAGCAGTCCTTGTATTTTCTAGGGAAGCATCCTTCGTTTTGGTATTCTCTTATTTACACTCTTATTGTTTGCTCACTTGCCCTTAAAGTGATTTTGTCTGGAAGCTCTCCTTATAAAAAGGGTAAGAAAAATCCTTTGGTGTCCTATCAGAGAAATAAATTTATCAGTATCTTTTTTATTCAATTGATCTTTTTTTTCATAGTCCCTTATATTATTCCGGCCTTTAGCTCCTCTCATGGTTTTTTTAGTGACCCTATTACCCCCGTGAATAAAAATGCTTATATTTATATCTCAAGAGCTTTTACATCTTGGGGAGGGTTTTTATATATTTTTGTTTTGGTGCCTCTATCAGTTTGGTTTTTTGGAAAAAGATATTGCTCATGGTTTTGTGCCTGTGGAAATTTGGCCGAAACAATTGGAATAACCAAGTGGGGAAGTGGATGGGTTAAATTTAAAACCCCAAGGGGAGATCTGGCAAAAAAAATGGAAAGCCTGCAAACTGTTTTCCTCTCTTTTGCCTTCATATACGGAGGAGTTTTATTTATTGACCTCCTAGGGGTCTTTTCCTCTAGCACTTTAAGCGAGGGATTTCTGCTCTACCAAGAGTTTATTGTTGATTTTATATTTGGCGCTCTAATTGGTGTTGGGGCCTATCCTCTCTTTGGAACCCGGATGTGGTGTCGCTACGGTTGTCCTCTGGCCAAGTTCATGGAGCTATTTGGGCGTTATGTGGGATCAAAGTTTAAAGTTCAAGCAGGTGAATCGTGCAAAGGTCTTGACCTTTGTACTAAGGCCTGTCCCATGGGAATAGCAGTTGATAGTTACGCCCATAAAGATAAAAAACCGACTCTAGGCTCTTTTGGTCTAAGCAATGCTCCTTGTATAGGGTGTGGGGGCTGTATTGATATATGCCCAGTGAAGGCCTTATCTTTTGTACCAGTAGCTAAGTAGTGGGCCTACGCCTTCTTCCATTGGTTTTAATGGCCATTTTCTTCCACCATGAGTGCTTGGGTGCTGACAATGTAGACTTAGATCAAGTCATTTCAGGTGCGAAACAATCCTTAGATGAATTGAATTCACTCTCTTTGGCCCAAATTGAAAAGCAAGTTGATGAGGTTTGGGACAATACCTTGTCTTTAACTTCACTTGGATTTGATGAAGTTAAAAAAGCTTCTGTAGAAAATTATATTTATATAAAAGAGAACCTTCCCAAGTATATTCCAAAACCTGTAAAGGTCAGAAAAACTAAATCAATGTACTTGTACTTTATTCCAGACTCAATAAAATTAAAATTTGCTCAGTTTGATACTTTTGATATTGATGGGGGAAGAGCTAAAAGCGAGTTTAAATGGAGCATGAAAAAAGGCGGGACATTTTCTCCTTTTAAATCTGTGAGTTTCACCCATTTGTCATATCCCTATGAAAGTAACAGCTATAAATTTAGTGTGGGACCCGCTCTTACAATTTATAATTGGAATGGTGTGGTGAATGTATTTGCTGCAAATCCACAACTGGCAACTCAGGTTACTTTTCACACGATGCCAGAGATTGGAAGTTTAAAGGCCAGGCTGGGAATAGGCCCTATGTACCTCAATGGGAAACTCAATGAAGTCGTAGAGGAGAAGAACTGGCATGTAGCAGCCACTTGGCAAGTTTCATTTTATCGTTTTTTTGGAAAAAAGATTTTTTCAGAGCTTAAATTTTCTGAGACTTACTTGGGAACTAGAGCTTTTGAAAAAAAGGACCGCTCAAGTAAGCTTTCGAAATTTAATTCATTGGGATTTTATATGGGTTATAGGTTTGACTGGTATCTATTTTAAATTTTACCAAGTATAGCTATCAGATCTTCCAGGGAAAGGGTAAAAACTTTCTTTTTCCGTAAAGGCCTTGAATTCAATTTTTTTAATTCTAAATTGATGGACTTGTGTTTTCTTTTCTGGACTAAAATAAATATCACTATGAAAGGGGATTAATACCCCATCGATCCTTTGAAAGTGGGAGAGATGGTTTGCGCCTTTGAATGAAGCTCCCAATTCTCTAATAGTGTAATAAATCATATCTATATTTAGAGACTTCTTATTAATGTAAATGATGAATTGGTCTGAGTTTTTGAGAGTGGATGTGGAGTTTGAGAAAAATAATTTATGGTACTGAGTTTCTCCCTTTAGTTCTTCTCCTAGGTAGTAAGAGTACTTAAATTGCCTAAGGATAAATGGAAGTTCAAAGAAGAATTGGCGGGCAGGCAAGTGAAACTTGATTTTAAAATTTCGTTTGGCCCTATAGCTATCTCCGATCTTTTTCTTGTAGGTCAGCCAATTTTGAATTCCCCAAATCTCACCTTTTTTTGGGCCTTCAACAAATGTAAGTCTTGAGTTAAAAGTATTTAACAGAAACTCATATTGTACAAGCATGTCATCACTGTAGGGAGAGTTGAATAATTTGGCAGGTAGGTTGTGCCACTGATCCATATAGGTGACACGAGCGAAATTAAATTTTTTGTCAAACTGATGTGCACCATAGTTAGTAAGTACACGATTAAATATTTGCTTAGCTTTTAGGGCCGAGTCTGGATTGTTAGAGCTTAGGTGCTCCAAGGTGTCCCTAATATCAACGGTCGAACAACCTGAAGTTAACAAGGTAATCAAAACAACTAACTTGGCGCCCGGCATGGTCTTAGTAAAGGTCACTAATTTACACCTATTGCAAAGCTTGGTTTGCCTTGTCTATCTGTTAAAATTATCTCTTGGGGCCCTTTGTGCTCCAGCTTCTCTGTCTTTAGCAATATTGACTTTGAGAGCTCGGCCTTGAGAATCTTTGCCATCTAGTTTGTCTATTGCTTCTTTGGCATCATCATCTGAGTCCATTTCAACAAAGCCAAATCCACGGCTTCTTCCAGACATTTTATCCATAATGATTTTTGTCGATTTGACCTCACCATATGGAGCAAAAAGTTCTTGAAGTTCTTGTTCGCTTATTTTGAAAGATAAGTTTCCAACATAAAGTTTTGTATTCATAATTTTTGATGCCTATTTTAGCTCGTTAATTTGTGAGCGTAAGTTTTTAAAGCAACATTTTTAGCATCTATAATGGTGAAAAGGTAGTGAGATTTTTGCCCCACAACATTGACCAAAGCACGTCCAGTAAAGGGATTGCTGCTTTGCAGATAAGCGGTTAGAGCTTGCCCTGGGTGATGTCAAAAAATTGAATATTCAAAGTATAAAGACCATCGGCCTTATTATTTTCTTCTCTCAGTCCAAGGGCTATGGCCTTGGAATAGAAATCCTTAATTAAGTCTATGTAAGTCTTTAAATCTTCTTTGGTTACAGAGAGAGTTTGAGTATTAATGTAATTGTTTTCAATTGCCTGAGTATTAAAAGATTTTAGCGCCTCATTAATAAAGCCTTGATGAATTTCTTTTGTTCTATCACTTGAAAAACTTTGCCCTTTAAGGCTTAGGCTTGTTTTCTTGTAGAATATGTTTCTGTCGATAAATATTAAGTCTGCCTTAATAAGTCTTCTTAAGGATTCTTGTAATTCGGCCCTGCATAGGTCAATAAATTGCCCCAGTTTTTTAAGTTCTTCTTCACTGTTTTGTGGGTTCTTAATATTTATTAACTCTAAAAGAGCGAGGTCCTTCCACACAAGATTCTGGCCTTCTTCCATGTGCCAACTTCTCTTATTTAATAGAAGTTCACAACTTTTTGCACGCGCCCTAATATCATCAATCTCAGGATTGTTTTGATCTTTAAGTTGAAAATAGAGTTTAAAAAGTTCAGATTCTATTTTGTCTTTAAAAAAGGTTTGCGAAATTTTAATGACCGATTTTAGACTGAGAGGTTTCTTACCTGAAAAAATAAGAGACAAAAGAGCAGGAGAGACATTGACTTCTCTTGCCATTTCTCTGAGGCCGTAATTTTTTTCAGCACTCTTTCTTTGTTCAAATTTTTCCTTGAGAAAGCTAATTGCTTTGCTGTCGTACATTGGTCTATCCTCTTTAAAAAGTTGTCATCAAAACTAAATAAATTTAATTGGAATAAACATGTCTCCGGAGCTAGCTGAGCTGAGCGCACGGTAATTCTATTCCCCACCTAAGAGTAATACGCTCAAGTGTTGAAAAAGTTTCATTTTTTTTACTTTTATCTATAAGTGGCTGATTTTTCGGGTGATCATTGTTTAATGTAATCGAATTATTACATTAATCAAATTAACCTATCGCTAGTCCTAAGGCATTCTCTATCCAGGAAACCTAAAAAAAGGAGCAAGAAATGAGTAAATTCATTTTATTTATATTACCTGTATTTGACTTTATTAGAGGTGAAGCACAGGAAGCAAAATTTAGTTCAATTGAATCAGCCTATGTTCAGGCAATCTACTCAGCAAGAGTATTATAAAAAGGAGAAGTACCATGTTATCAGTTAGCGGATTAGATCATCTCAATTTAAATGTTGTGAATCTTCAAGAAAGTATTAATTTCTATAACCTTCTATTTGGTTTTGAGGTCAAAGAACAAGGGATAAGTGCTAGTGGGAGCAGTTATGCCATCATAGGTGCCTCTGATGCTGCTTATCTTTGCCTCTATGAAAATCTAGACAGACCTGTTGAGGGTGATAGATCTAAGAAATACCTAAACCATTTAGGATTTCATGTAAGCAATTACGGCCATGTGAAAGCGGCACTTGATAAGCTCAACATTCCAATTGAGCAGGAATATGGATATGAAAAATCAAACTCCATCTATGTTTTAGATCCTAGTGGGATTGAAATTGAGATTTCAGAGAAGTTTGGAGGTGATTTACATTAAGAGTAAAATTCGGACCCACCAATTGGTGGGTCTTTTTATTAGGAGGAGATTGCTCTAAGATAAGGAATAGTTTATTTGAGAGATTATGGGGATGATATATTTGAATAGCTGGAGCGAGTTAGGGGGGAGTCCCAGAAAAATTGGCCTTTTCGCTATCTGTCTACTTTGTCTTGTCGTGAGTATGATGGGTTACGGTGGATTTTTAGAATTAGTTGAAACTAGGCCTGGGGTCATATTGGATGATCCTATCTTAAAGTTATTTGCGCCAATAAATTTGAGCCTCCCTATTAATATTTTAGTTTATCTGCCAATAGTGACTGTGGTTTTTGTAAGCTACAAAAATCCCGCAGTACTTCTGCGAGGTATTCTGAGCTATAATTTGATGATACTTACGAGAATCATCATGATGTATGTAACACCCCTTGATCCACCCATAACAACAATAGTTTTAGATGATCCTCTTGTGGGTCTATTCTCCACAGGGGGAAAGCTACTTACAAGGGACCTCTTCTTCTCAGGCCATACTGCTACAACCACGATTTTATTTCTGATTGTTGAAAATAAAGTAGTTAAACGAGCTCTCGCTTTCTTGATCCCAATAATAGGTGTTTTGGTCTTACTACAGCACTTGCACTACACAATTGATGTTCTTGTCGCCCCTTTTGTGGCATTTGGATGCTTTAAGGCTGCGGGTAGCATCCACCAACAGCTGGGTAAGTTTATCCATAAATCTTATTGATATGGGCTGAATAACAAACAAAACTAGTCAACTTTGCTCTTGAATTAGCCGATTATCAGCTCATGAACTCACAGCTCATAATGAATAAAATTATGCTCTCACTATTTATTATGGTGGTGGGGTTGATTTTATCTCGTGTGGTCAAAATCGCCTTTGATAGGTGGAAAGAAAATAAGGAAAACTCTAACTCATCTATCGATTCATTTGTTTTTTATCACCTATCAAAAATGAAAAATTCTGTCTCCCCTAAAAGGGCCAATCAAAAAAATCGTAGTGAGAGTGGGGAAGGTGAGCTTGAGTCTCAAAAACCAGACTGGAGGCTCTACGATATATATTTTGATCATTGGCGTGAAGTAAGTGTCCAAGATGGGAAAAAATCATTTGAGAGAGTGCTACTTTTTTTAAAAGACCTCTACCGAGGAAAAGGAAGCGGGCTTATCGGGGTTAAAACACAATTCTCTTCAATAGTTGGCCATGACATAAGTAATGGGTGTCTTTTAGAGGCCTGTGAAACTTTACTCAAGTCGAAAACCATTGAGGAGGGTAATCCGCCTTTGTACAAGGTTTTGGTAGAGAAAATGCTGGTGAGTATTGCGACCCGCGAATTATTAGAGATTGCTGAAAATGGGCATGATATTAATAATGAACTACTTTGTACTCTTGAAGCAAAAACTAATATAGAAGCTAGTAAGCTGAAGAAAACACTGACTTTTTTCTTTCTTACAAAGGCACAAATGTCTTCAAATGCATGCACCACTTTAATTGAGCAAAGCTGGGAAAAGGCCAGCTTAAAGCTCACTCAATTAACAATGAGTAAGAAAGAAAATGTAGTGTTTAAGTTATGCCGTGAAATAGATGACTTTTCACAACTCTGCTCAGAAATTGATAAGGCATTTTTCAAGTTTAGCAATTTCAAGGATCAAGAGAAAGAAAAACAAAATTCTAAAAAAGAGAGGTTTGAGTCACCTCCTGAAGCAGATGCAATTGAGTCTAGTAGTGATTATGTCTTATTAGGATGCAAGGAGGGAGACAGCTTACATCACATTAAAAAATCTTACCGCAAACTGGCCTTGAAAAAACATCCCGATCAGGTTGATTTAAGCAACTTAAGCGAAAGTGAGTGCAAAGTAGTTCATGAGGAGTTTGTGAAAATCAAATCTGCCTATGAAAAGATAGTCAGTGACCTGAAAAAAGCATCATAATTCTGAGACAAGGTACTTCAATAATTTTAGAAAGCCAGGAGCTTCTCTAAATTCCTCATGTTCTTCATGTATATAGTGTCCGTTTTGAGTTTCATGTTTGAGATGATTTACTGGCCTATTTGTGGTTGCAGGCTTTTCCGGAGTCGTGGCAGCTCCCCGTTTTCTCATTGCAATTGATTTGGCCTTATTGGCGAGAGGGTTTTCAATGAATGGATCAACATTTGACCAAGGTCTTTTTTTGTTCTGTTTTGCTCTATCTGGACCACCTTGAGAGCTAGGCTTCCTCTTTGATTTCTCAATGTCTTTTAATCCGATCGCCATGCGCAGGTTCCTTTAATTAAATTTTGGGAATTCTGTAGATTTATTCATATCCATGCGCGGGGTCACTCTGGATTTCTTTGGTTCAAATTGTGAGAAAACTTCCATCAGAAGGGATCTCATCTCTATAGCAGCATTTGACTTAGGGGCGTGCTCAATCAGGGATAATCTCATTGCTTGAGCTTCTTCTGAAACAACACTTTCTCTGATGCCACCAGTAGTGCACCCTGGAACATTTTCAAGGTACCACTGGGCAATTTCTTTTGATAATTTCTTTTGGTTAGAAAATTTTGTGGGAATAAAAATTGTTTTAAAATCAAGTCTCATATCATCTAGAAATTCGCCAAGAAAATGCTTAAATACTTTGAAATTTCTGAAGTTATTAATTTTGCACTCAAGGGGAGATAAAAGAGTATCACATGCCACGAGAGCGTTGGTGGTTAACTTGTTCCAATTAGGTGAACAGTCCATAATCACTAAATCAAATTTCTCTTTTAATGGATTTATTATTTTTTCAGTGAGCCAATATTCTCTTCGGTTAATTTGACCAATTGATTCGGCTAGTGAGGCAAGCTCTGGTGTTTCAGGGATGTAGAATAAATTCGGAAGCTCAGTACTGTACAAAGTCTCCTCAACGAGAGCATTTCCCATAAACACATCGTAAAGGCCCTGAGTTTCATTGATTTTTCTCATCAGCTCTTCTGTCAGCTCACTACCATCGCCCTCGTGGTCTTCATGTCCTAGAGTGTTTGTCACATCACCTTGCATGTCCAAACCAACAACAACGGTTCTAAGGCCATGTAAGGCCGCCATTCTTGCCACGTTGTAGGTGAGTGTTGTTTTGAGAACTCCACCTTTAGTGGTAAAAACGGCAATGGACATGGGGGACTCAAAGCTAGGCAGGAATCCGAACTCTCTTCCAATGGATGGGAGATCTTTCATTTCCCAACCCTTTTTAAATAGTGCACCTGATTTAAATTTCTTAAGGGGAGCGGTGGCACCACTCGCTTCAAGCTCTAAGAGCTTTGACTTATCCAAGTTGCTATCAAATATTTGGCAAGCTTTTTTGTATGAAATAAAATCGGCGGTCATTGTAATATCTCCTTCCCTGGATAAAATTCAATGATTTTTGTTTTCATCTCTATGATAAATTGGTGGTAAACAGACGTAAATACTTAATTTTACCAACTGCAAAAAATATTTTTGAAGTACTAAAATACTCTGTTAATTTCATTGGGAATCAGTAGATTAGATAAGATTCTTGAGTAAATTTGTCCAAAGTCTTTTGGTTGACCTTTATCCCAAGGCCCACCTTTTTAGTAAGTTTTTTTGTGGCACCTTTTCCACCGATTCCAAACATAAGAGGTTTGTTGGTGATATCTTTTTTGAGTAGATGAGTGCCAAAGCTTCCCTCGTGAAATAGAAGATCTCCCGTGATTCCTGCGATTAATCTCCCTGCACTGGACAGGATAGATGTCTCACCAACTTGCGCTCCCAATTGGCATTTTATCCCGCCTTGGAGGGCCAGGTGGTAGAGCCTAAGAGTGTTTGTAATGCCGCCATTTTTTGAAACTCTGAGATTAAAAATAGTACATCCACGATTTTCTATCATCCACTTTCCATCTTCATAGGAACACAGGCTTTCATCAATGCTAATGTGCATTTTTCCTTTCAGGAATTCAACTAATTTAGGGTAGTCCTCTTTCAAAGCGACAGGCATTGGCTGTTCTACTGAAATAACTCCGAGCTCAGCAAAGTCGGATAACCTCGACTTTGCTGTTTCTAAGTCCCACAGGGCATTAGCGTCTACTCGTACTTGAGCATTTTTGCCAAGAAATTTCCTGATGAGTTTAAGGTTTGATAAGTCACATTTGTGATCTTGTCCTACCTTCAGCTTAGCTTGTCTGAGCATCAGAAATCTATATCTTTTTAAAATTCTTTCAATCTTTTTAGGTGTATCCGCTGACAGTATTGCAGAGTACATAGGCTTTTTTCTTTTGATTCCACCAAAAAAGCTGGCAACGTTTTCGCCCACTTCCTTTCCCATAGCATCTAAGAGGGACAAGTCAACAGCAGTTCTCACACATAGGTCTTTTTCTGATAGAGAGGGAAAATGTTCATTAAAAGAATTGAGCCAATGAATGAGCTCACTAGGCGTATCAAAGAACATCCCTAAAAGCTTTGGCGCAATATTGTTTTTCAGATGATTAAATACACTCTCAACGCTTTCTCCGGTGACATAAACCCTAGGTATGGCCTCACCATGTCCTATGTGACCCTTCTTCGTTTCTATTTCCAAAATAATTGACTCTACATCAGAATGCTCTGCAAGTGAGTGCTTAAAGGTTATTTTGAAAGGGATGTAGAGTTTCCTTACTCTTACTGATTTTATTTCCATAGTTTTTAAATTGCTCCTATTGTAATGTGTATTGGCCCACTTGCTCCGCCTGAGCACTGTCTGTAACATTGAAATTTTTTGTTAACTCGCTATCTTGGGTTAGTGGAGTTGATTTGAATTGGGTCTCTCTTATTCCTTGGGAAACTCTCATGGCCTTGAAAGACTCAAATGAACCACTTTCAATTTTTTTGACTGTGATGGCATTTAGTCTAAGGGACTTTCGTTTTGCCTTGTATTCGATATTGATTTTTTGCAAGTGTCTTTCAACACTGTCGATAAATAATTTAAGTTTGGCACTATCAACAGAGCAAGTATTTTCTGCAACAAATTCAGTGTACAAGTCGTATTCGGATTCATCGGCCTTGGCAAGACCTATGAAAAACTTTACTTTAACATCTTCTTCTTTTTCGGCTTCTTCTACTGCTTTTTGAAGTTGTTGTTCGTATAGTTTTTCACCAGTAATATTTGTGACACCTCTTCCTTTTTGGACGAAGGTGATGCAAGGGGTAGTATTGTAATGGCCCATGACTTCCACAATATCATTGATATTGTAGCGGTATAAACCGGCCTTTGTTGTAATAAAAATATAATATCTCTTTCCTACTTGGATTTCTTCACAATTTAAATACCGTGGACTTTCAGAATCTATATCGCTTATTTCTACAAACTCAAAAAAGTTTTCATGAATGGTGAGAGCTCCAGCATTTGTCTCATCCCACAAGGGGACAGAACCTCTCATTTCTGATGCCAAATAGCCCAGATCTCTTACTCTGCATTTAGGGTACCACTGTGAGACTTGCTTCATAAAAATAGAAGAGTTGCCACCAGTCCAACAAGTGATTAAAGATAATTTGGGCCAATAGTGAATAGGTCTAAGCTTTCCCTCCCTATCCCTTTTATATTTGCGCTCTAGTATATTGGCCAATTTAGGATTTGGATTTAATAGGGTATCAATTATGTAGCGGGCCTTATCATCTACATTTACATCATCACTTAAATAACCGTTTCGAATGTCTCTAATCAGGTTTTCTTTTAACTCATTACCTTTTTTAGCAAGAAGAGAAATTGTGGATGGATTGGCGGTTCCAATCATTGAAATGTCTTGTGATATCCCAAGCAAGAGAATGCAGTAATATCTGGCCTCATAGTCCTCTATTTCAAAAATTTCGTAAGGGAGAGCATATATACCCTTGGCAATATTCCCAATACTTTTTGCCAACTGGCCAGAGGTAGAGCCAAATGGCGTACCATCAACGACTTTCCCTTCTTCTGCAGGGGAGACAATGCTCAAAATTTTACCTGCAAACGCTTCAGGATGATCTTTAAAGAGTTGGTAGGTCCATAATCTTACAACATCCCGATGTGAGTCCTCAGAGGCCTCTTTAGTTATGGGGATGTACTTTGGCTCTCCAGTAGTCCCACTTGTTGTAGCGTATAAAAGGGGCTTTCCCTTAACTAGGATATCTTGAATGCCTTGGGTGTGAAGATCGATATATTTTTTAAGGCTATCGTAATTTTGAACGGGAACATGACTTTGGTAATCCTCAATACTGTGAATATCTTCAAATCCGTGTTCTTTGCCAAAAAGAGTTTCCTCTCCAGATTCAAGAATGCTTTTTAGGAGCTGCCATTGGGCCTGCATGGTATTTTGAGTTTTAAAATCAAAGCGACTTTTAACTTTGGCACCTGAAGCTGTGATGCCCATTCTAAATAGAAGTTTACTGGTATATTTATCGATGTCTTCTTTGAGTTTGCCTCTTTTGAAGGAGCTTTTTATACTCCCATCCATGGCCATGCGACCAATATCTTCAAGCTCATTTGTAACAAGCTTATCGAGCTCAATGGCCACGTTAATTGCAGTATCGAGAAGATTGAATCGATCTTTTAAATCATAACGATTTTTATCTTTTTCCAATGGCCTACACTCCGCGGTCGTTAATACAAGTATTCAGTACAAATATATCATTTTATATAACGCCACGCGTGTTTTGTGAAAGAAATACATAATGATTTCACAAGATTATGGGTCATTTGGGGCACCCTGATGAAGGCGTTTGACTAAGGATTTCGGATCTTATAGATATGGAGCGGCAACTACTATAAATTACTGGGGGACACTTTGCCCATTCTAGATCACCAAGGCTTGGAAGAAGAATGTTTTGATGCTTACCCAAATCAAATCAGGCCTAATCATTTAGATAACCTTGCCAGTTGGATGGCGCTTGAAGAGCGAAATATCAACTGGTTAGATGACACTGCTGCTCCTACCGGACTTGAGTTTAATATCCTCGATGAGGATTATATGCATAAGCTGGGGGCCCATCCATTTTTCAAATTTTTACAAAATGCCGATAGAGATTTCCTAGCAAGTTTTTTGTGTGAGTTGGCCCAAAGGCCTTGTCTTGTACCTATGTACAGAAAGCTCTTCCACGAAGAGAAAAATATTGAAGTTCAAAGACTTCTTTCTAGTTTTGTGGAAAAAACCATGGAGCCTTCATACCGAGAGAAATATTTTGAAGACTTACTCGATTCCGTACTTTCCAAGGCATCTATAAAGCTTGAGCTTAATATTCAACTCTCAAATATTCATCTTCCATTTTATTATGGTTATTACCAAAGTCCTCCATTCTTATTGGGTGCTCTTTATTTTTACGAACAATTTATGGGGCAGGTGTTAGCACCTACACTCAAAATGGTTTTTAAAAATAGTGGCATTGATAGCAGTGGTCTTAAATATTTTGATCTATGGTCTGCACAAGCACTATGGAAAATGAAAAAGTGGAAGAAGGTTCTCCGACTATCCACCATACTTTGTGAGAAACAATCTTCAAATTTGACCCAGTTTAATCTTGGGGCACAATTTATGGAAAGAGGATGGGGATTATATTTAGACAATCATTTGGACTTAAATTCAAAGACTGAGACAAGTGAATCCTCTATACTTCAATGGTTTCCTCCTCTTAAGCTGATTTAATAAAAGAAATTCAGAGCTTTTCTTGTGCCGCGTTAATGATTTCACTAATTCTTGAAATCTGTGAAAATCTATTCACATATCAATAACTCATGCGTATAACAAAGCGTCCCTAATTAAATGACTAGTGGAGTCTGTTTTGAGAGTTGCCATACTACCCCTTATTATTTGCCTAATGCTCGGCTTCAGTTCTTGCATTTCTAGGACTCCAGAAAACGTCAATAATATGGATAAGAGCATGGACAAGCTCGCTGATGTGGCTGACAAAATGGAAAAGCAAACCCAGGCAATGGTGCGCTTGATGGAAGTTTATGAAATCCTTTTATCAAAATTTGGGGATGATCTGTCTGACTTGGGTCTTAGCCTTAAAGAGCTAGCAATGGTTGGCACCAAATTTTATGAATCCGCAGAACCTATTTTTAAAAGTATTACCCCTTTTCTAGAGCTTCTTACCGACGCACTAGAAGAGATGAAAAAAGCAGAAGAAGGTGAGAAATTGCCACCAAAAATTGATATTTCGGACTTAGAGTAGCCCACTAAAGGGGAGAATAATGAAATTTGCAGCACTAGTTATGACAATGTGTTTTTGCAGCAGCCTTTTGGCCGTACAAATACCTTTGATAAAAAAACACTATTGCCTAAAGCACCCTAGTCTTAGTGATAAAGAACTTATTAGATATTCTGCAAGATCCCTTCAACAATTTAAAGAATACAAAAATTTTGATGATGGGTTTTTAAAGCAGTACAAAGGCCTGGGGTATCAAACTCCTCTTGATATGGTTTATTCAATCCCTGTAGAGACAGTCACTTTTATTGATTCTGAATATGAACCAGATCTAAATGTATTAACTCATGGGAGATTTGCGATTCAACCAATGCCAAAATATGATGTGGCCAAAGAAGGCTACGCCTTTTTACAGCTAGATTGTTTAAACACATTTACCGGGGAAGATGGCGAAGACGTTCTTGTATACGATTGCAAACTCAATAAAGATTGGGAGAGCAAAAGCGGACTAACAAATATGGGACTCAATAAATTTGATACTTACATGACCTTTAATACTGGATCAGCAAGTTGCGCTGATGGTGTTGAGTTGAAAGTTGTTGGTGATATTGAAGTTAACGATGCAGACTTTGAACAAATGAAACGCTCAATCGTTAATGCTCTCCCAGGTGTTTTAATGGCCATATTGAAAATGGATGGAAAGGGTGGAACAAGCTTTTTAAATCTATTTTTCAATGTTGATGATTTTTTTACGGACTACTACAATGCCTTCTACGGCGGATGGTTACGTCATAGCAAAATAGCGGCAACTAAGCTGCCTTAAGAGCTACTTTCTCAAATTCTTCTGGTCTTCTTTTTTAATGATAATTTTGGCACGCTCTTTTTTTGGTGTAAAGGCCACAAATACTTGAGCGAGAATCATCGAAATAATCAAAAGAATCTCAGAGGGAAAGTAAGCTGCCGTTTGAATATCTTCCATCATTTTCCCTTTTACATTGCACTAGAGTTTCACTCGAATGCAGCTGCTAGAGTCTATTATAGCAGTCCATTTGATAGATTTTCGGTAACTTGCCAAATAAAGTTGAGAAAAACCGCAGGTTTCTTTGGTTTCAATAGCTTGAAACTGGCTCCAGTAGGGGCGTTAGGCAATATTACCCCCCATTAAGATTGCAGATGCCCTAGATCCCTGCCATGCACAATGCGAAATTTCGCAAGCTTCTCCGGTTAGAAGCCTAAACAAATTC
>Ga0257117_1001183_pt1 | contig 16257 bp, 13 predicted proteins | sample SI112_135mmetaG_FD_190157 | JGI IMG/M metagenome (GOLD analysis project Ga0257117, IMG submission 190157) | Marine microbial communities from Saanich Inlet, British Columbia, Canada - SI112_135m | ecosystem: Environmental > Aquatic > Marine > Inlet | place: Canada: British Columbia | collected... | reverse complement strand
GTGGCCTGGACATTGTATTAGCTAGTTATAAGAATAAGGCTTAAAATTTTTAAAAATGTAGTGCCAACAAAATGGGTGAATACATACTATTAAATAAAATACCTATTTTTTATTTATCAAATTTCTTGGATTCTGTGTGAAATTGTAGTTTTATATAAGGCATGAAAAAGAATAATTTTTTAGACCAATTTCTAGCTAACCATTTCTTGAATACTTCCTTGAGAGCCCACCTCCTCGTTTTCTCTCTTTATGGGATGGGGTTTGTATTTGCCTGGTTTTTAAAAGACTTTTACTTAGTTAATGAGGCCTCAAAAGATATTGCTTTCTATCTTATTTTTGCGGCCTATATATTAGTCCTACCTCTTAGCAGGATGCCGCTAGTTCAAGTCATGGGTAAAGGTGGATATAACAATAGCAATCCTAGGGCCCAGCAGAAAAGCTTAAATGATGAATTCTCAATACGAGCAAGTGGTATACACTCGAACTTTTTAGAATCATTTGCCCCCTTTAGTGTGGCAATGATAATTTCCTATGTAAGTGATTGCGATCCAAGAAAAATGGCAACAATGGGAATCACTTATCTTATATTGAGAGTATTATTCTTACTTTCATACCTGTTCAATATTGGGTTTCTCAGAAGCACATTTTGGGGACTTGCAAATGGAATTGTGATGGTCCTCATGATTTCACATTAAAGATTAAGGAAATAAAAAATGGCCAAAGAAAAGATAAGATGTGCATGGGGAAGTAGTGACCCAGATATGCTTAAATACCATGATGAAGAGTGGGGAGTCCATGTAACGGATGATCAAAAATTATTTGAATTTTTAATCCTAGAAGGAGCTCAAGCAGGACTCAGCTGGTTGACCATTCTAAAAAGAAGAGAAGGCTACCGGAAGGCATTTGCTAACTTTGATGTGAAGAAAGTGGCCAGATTCTCAGAAAAGAAAATTGAAAAACTATTACTAGATCCAGGCATTATTAGAAATAGACTCAAAGTGCGATCAGCTGTCCAAAACGCAAAATTATTTATTGAAATTCAAAAAGAGTTCGGCAGCTTCTATGAGTACAGCATGCAATTTGTTGGGGGCAAGCAAAAGGTAAACAAGAGAAAAAAAATGAGTGATTACCCCGCCACCACAAAAGAGTCAGATGCATTCAGCAAAGACCTAAAAAAAAGAGGCTTTAAGTTTGTTGGCTCTACCATTATCTACGCTCACATGCAGGCAAGTGGCATGGTCAACGACCACTTAATAAGCTGTTTTAGATATAAGAAAACTTGCCAAAAATAATCTAGGGTTTCACCCTACAACTTAAATCCACATAAACCGCTATTCCAGGCTTTGGGATCACTTTGCGATTGTGGCCTACACCGGAAGCACTTATATTAAACACGGTCGGAATATTAGCTATGCTGGAAAAAACAGCGTAACTCGATAAATTGGCCATGCCTTCTCTGCTCGCCAAATCTCTAATACCAATCATATAGCAACTATCTGTAAAAATCTTGTCACAGTAATGGGTGAATTTACTTGCATCAGTTGCTTTGATACTAAAAAATTCAACCTTAATACTGCCGCAGAATTGGGCCTGACGTCTATATTTGATGCCATTATTTACGGCATTGACACCTGCATGGCCACAGTAGGTAGTTTTCATCGAACCACCAATTCTTCCTTTAGTAATTTTCGTTGTACAGTCGATTTGCTTGGCAAATGTGTTAATTGTTAAAAGACTCATTATAATAGTAATAAAAATCTTCACCTCTGACTCCTAACGGTTAAAGAACTCTCTATTAGGAAATATCACCCTCTATGGGGTAGATATATGATATGAGTCAGCAATGTTGTGCTATTATGCTACTGTTTCTTCGCTTTGATTTTTTTAACAATTTCTCGGTAAAATGGAACACAGGTATTTTGGTTTTGAATCAAAATTTTCTGTGCAAATCCTCTCTCTCTAAGGCCTTCGCCATATCTTTTGTACAGACTTCTAAATCCTCTAGGCCAAAAATTTCTTTGGGACTCAAGACTGAAACTCAAGGTCTCTAAAAATAGTAGACCTCTAGTGGCAGATTTTTTCATCAATTCAGAGACACCAAAGGCTCCGGCAGTAAGAACGGCGGAGCTTACGATGGTACCTGCAATTATCTTATCTGTTGATCGACTAAAATCTATAAAAGGAGCTTCTGCTTCAAAAGTTGCAACTCCATAACCAGGCACTATGAAAACAGTGGTAAAAACTCCCGGTCCAATGAGCATTCCTCCAGCAGCTCGGAAATCCCAACCCTGGTTTGAATAAACTCTTTTCCTTTCTAATTTGCAATTTTCAGTTCTCCATTTTGAGATATTATCACTTTCCGCCCAAGAACTTCCCACTAGGATAAAGTATAGTATCGTAGCAATTGCCTTCATTTGTACCTCCATACGAATAAAAGGAAATATACCAGTGATTTGGGTCGCTTTGGGAGAATCTATAAAAACTTCCATAAGTCTTGAAAAGTGTTTGAAATAGAATCGAATTGGTCCATCTTTAGATACAAAATTTTTACAAAACTTGCTGCTTTGCGAGCACTTTCAGAGCTGATAAAGATGACTTTCGACTCCCCCCAAGCTATCTTTTTGCAATGGATGAAGCGCATAGTTTTAGAAGTAATATTAACAAGATTTGTCTTCATTCATTTATGACTGGGCTTCGACCTTTCTTGCCCATACTCTTTGTTTTTTTCATGGATCTAGGTTTTTCCTACACACAAATTGGGATGCTTTTTTCGATTCAAAGTTTATCAGTATTATTTCTAGAAATTCCCGCTGGCAGTTTTGCAGATCGTTTTGGTGCTAAGTGGTCTCTTGTTCTTTCAAGTTTATTTCTAGGAACGACACTTATTTTAATTGCTAATATAAGTAGTTACTCTTCCATGTCATTAGTTTTTATCCTCTGGGGAGCAGGTAAGGCATTTTATTCGGGAAGTGATACAACTCTAATTATCGAATCTCTTGGTCAGTCGGGGAAGAAATATCTATCGTCTAAATACCTTGGAAGAAAATGGGCATGTTTTTATTACGGGCTAGCAGGAGGAGGGCTTCTTTGTCCTCTCTTTTTAGCATACGACATAAGGTCTACTTTTCTTTTCTCAGGAGTCTTAACATATATTTCGATTTTTATTTTACTGACAGTCAAACAGCCTCCACTTGATAAAAGCGCAAAAGGAGAAATACATCACATTACTTCTTTTAAAGAATATTTTAAGTATATAAGAAATGGAAAAAACTATCTGCTAAGACATCGAACCATCAAATATCTGCTCATATTTTCTGTCATGTTTGCAGTGAGCTCCATGGTATTTTTTCAATACATTCAAAAGATGCTAACAGACTCTGGGATTGAGGCCAAAAACTTTGGTTACTTCTATGCCTGCTTTACGGTTATCGCTGCATTTTGCTCACAAAAGGCCTATATCCTGGACCGAATGCTGGGAGAGAAAAGAACAATTTATTTACTAATCTTTATGACGATCACTGCACTTTTCACGCCTAGTGTTTTAGTGATTTTTCCATTGTTTCTTATTCCTCACTTAATTATGCAGATGCAAGCAGGGCTTTTTATGCCACTGATGAATCATTATTTAAATCATCATATTGAATCCCATCACCGAGCAACCCTAAACTCCATTAAATCTTTTTGTAGTGGAGTTATGATTGCCATCTGCTCTACTGTTGTGGGGCTGATTGCGGACCACTACGACTACAGAACTGGGCTCTTTTGCTTAGGGGGACTATTTTTACTTGTGGCCATTGGCCCATCTCTCAAAATTTCAGAGAGGATAAGTCGAAAAAGGAAAAAGCTAGCTGCATAGTTAAGTTTTATATGGAGAAGTCATGAAGTGTTGTGATGATAAGCAAAAATCTAATATTCAAGAAATAAACCTAGAAGGACTTATTTGCTATTGCTTTAATCATTCTAAAATGGAGTTATATGAGGCAGTGAAAAATGGAAGTGAAAAAGTCATCGTCGACGATATAAAATCTAAAATGACTAAGCCAGGCTGTTTTTGTGAATCTGCCAATCCAAGTGGGAAATGTTGTCTTGGTGATATCAGCACTTTTATCAAGTTATCTAAAGAAAATCGCAGTAGTAATTAATTGAATTTTGACAAAATATGCTCAAAGAATCTTTTACCATCAGAAATATCATTTTCATTACAAAATTTTTCTATATCGCTTCGGTAACTGTCGAGCTCACTATCCATTCTTGAGAGCGCCCAGGCCATAAAAAATTTAATATGTGGTACTTCTTCATTTTTATAGCAATCTAGTAACAAGGGAATTAATTCAGACAATTTAGGTGCCATTAGGCCAATAGTGCAAGCCGCTTTTGAGCGAGTTGGTAGGTCATCACTATTTTTTAATTCATCACCTAATGAGTTTATATCAAAGATTCTAGTTTTTCTTTTGTGTTCACAAAGTACCTCAAATTCTTTTTGAAGTACTTGGTTTGTGTAGAGCTCTGGGGTAGACATCATTAACTCAAATGCTTGATCAGGAGTTAATCTGCTAATGCTTTCCTCGTCCTCATCTTCACCAATTCCTCCAAAGTCACCATATTCAAATCCCTCAGCATAGTAGTAATGAAAGTAATTATTGCAAGTACTACATTTTTTGATTTCTGAGCCTGGAACATTTCCATTGCCAATATATGAAAGGGCAGACACTTGGGCCTGATTACTTTTGTCAACATCCGCTCTTTGAGCAATACTACCGCAGCTACTACATTCTTTTTTACTCATCATAAACTCCAAAGCTGATGCTTTCCCTAGTCTTGGATTATTTGTAGGCCTTACATTTGTCTAGCGAGGGCACACCTCCCACAATCTCATCTTGATGATAGCTCAAGCACATTTCACAGACTTTTTTGTTAAAACCTGGCCGATGCCTAGCAAAGCAAAGAAACTGACAAGAGTAAATACGATCTTCCTCAATAGAAGGACCACTATTATGTGGAGCTATCTCCAGGTTATCTATTTTGCGATCAAAACCCAAGGCATGTGTAATGTGCATAAACTCGTGTGCTGGAGTACTTTTAAAGGCGTGCTCTTTAGGCCCTTGTAAACACTCTGGCATGGCCACAAGTCGCTTTAATGCTATTTCAGTTGGATGAGAACCTTGGACGTAAGAAGCGACTGCTCCTGATTCACTGCAGGGCCGATCTTTTCCTTTAAAATTTTCAGGACAGCTTAAAACGAGTCCACCCTGGTTAATAATTTCAATATAATTTTGCTCCAGCACTTGATGTAAAAGAGGCTGAGGAAATTGTAACTCACCATTGTTTTCATCTGGAGCAAAACATTGTACAAGAGAATTAATTCCTTCTCTAATATTTCTCTCAATTTCCATGACGTCATATGAAAAGCATGATTTATCAACGGCAATCCCCCATCCGTTGTAATAATAGTTTTCATCCTGACAGTCATTACCAGCATCCTCTCCATAAATTTCTGAAAAAATATTTTCTATCGTCTTTGGTCTATCACCGATAACCGCCATACATTGAAGAGAATTTTTTTTCTTTAAGCACGCTGTATACATATCTGGGTAGGGGACTGGACGAGGCTGTTTTTTTTTTCTAAAAAGCCTTGATAGAAGTGGTCCAAGAGAAATTTCTCTATCTTCTACTCTAGATTGCAGTAGTTTTCCACCTTTGTGAATTTCTACTTTGACACTAGATCTTTCACTATCAATTTCCAATTTTCGAACTACATTCCCAGATCCGAGTTGATAGTCGATTTGGTTTTTTACACCAGGACTTGGGTAAAGGTAATGGGATTTAATTTGATATTTCTGGCCAATTCTTTCAATCAACATGCCATCTCTAAAGTGCAATTGTTCATCAAAGCTGCCATTATAGTCAGTATCAAAATAGAAAAAACGAGAATTCCCGGAGTCCGACCATTTTCCATCAACCCTACCATCGCGATTAATATCTAAAACTCTAAAAGGTGACTTGTTAAGGAGATATGACTTTTCTAGGCTTTGTGAAAAAGCTGACGCCATAATAAAAATGGAAAAAACAAAGGCTCCTCTCATGAGCCTCTTTTCGGTAACTCTATAAAAAACCATGATTATTCGACTGATTCAGTCCGACTTATTCGAAAGTGACGTAGTAGAGCCTGTAGGCGAACATGCCACCTCCTGTGTAGTTCATAGGGAAGGCCATATAGAATTCTCGTCCAGTTGGACCATTCATATACTCGACATCAAGATAGGCAGTAGCGCTAACAGCGTTGGTACCACCTGCAGGAAAGGTGGTATTATCGAAGGCAATGGCAGCGGGTTGCCAGCCCGCACCTGCAATATAGCGTACATATTTAATGGTATCAGCATCTAATCCATAAACAAAAACAGCGTGGCCTTCGGCGCTCATACGAAGTATTGAAACTCCTGAGTACCACTCTTGAAACATAGAGGCGACTGCTCCAAAACCAACACCTTTTTCATACTTGTTCCATTTTTGGCAAGGGGCTGAAAACATCCCTGTACACCAAGTCTCGGTATAAGTGGCAATAAAATTTCCATCATCATCTGATTCCACATTAAAGTTGTTGATTCCCCAGCCTTGAACATCACCCCACTGAGTAGGACCAGTCCAGGTATCTCCATCGTAGTGATAGGCATAGGGAGCATTAATTCCCCCAATATTACCATGAAAGACAAACATGGCATGACCATTTTTTGAGTAGGTCACATCTAAGCGGTCCGATATTAATGCTGATACAGGGTTTAGGATTGTAGGTCCTATGCAACCAGCGCCAGCACTACAGTGCCATACATCAAAGGTTGCATTAGTCAGGCCGTTGACAACAATGGTGTTTCCATTGCCGTCAGTGTCCGAAAAGGTTTCTCTAATATTGGCAGCAGCACTCATCGTTAACGTTGTAGGAGCTCCATCCCAAACATTGGCAATTCTCTCTGTGAAATTTTGTGTTACACCATTTTTGGCGATATCAATAAAAAGGTCAGAGGGAGAGGTGTTGTGAATTTTAGAATAACCTCCAGAACTATTTTGAATTACTTCAATAGATTGACTTTGTGGCCACATTCCGGCGGCAAAGTCGTACTCACCAAAATGCAGATCATAGTCATTTGCTCTATATACTGCATTTGTAATATCACCATTTATAAAAGGCGCTATATCAACAGTTCCACTAAAGCATCCTGAACCAAGACCACCAAAGGTTTGTCTCAAAGTAGTCGGGGCTGCATCCCAAATAGCCCCGTTGAAGGCCATTGAACGAACCTTCCCATACATTCCGGTAGTGTTACAGCCAAATTTATGTTCGAAAAATGTCATTAAAATATTATTAGTGGTCGATCTCCTCACAGAAATATTTGCAATATAATATTGATCTCCATCAAGTAAATTCTTCTCGTAAGCTATGGTTGCGGGTTGAATACTAAAGGCCTTAAACTCAGTGGTGAAAATAGCGCTAATGCTTCCGTCTGTAACACTTCCCATGATCAGCTCTAATGTAGCATTCTTCACATATACTGTAATATTTGTTTGAATATTGGTCATGGTGGGATTTGGGTCAGGAATAGTACAAATATTATCTGAATAAATAACCGTTGCACCAAGGCCTGTAAAAGAAAATGTCCTATTATCGGTATTGCCATTAATCGTAAGATTCACGGCAGTGCAAATATTTTGCTCACTAGATGTATCTAGGTCATGAGTCAGACTGAGCAAAGAGACTGGGGCGGCGGCAGCTCCACTAGCATTGTCATCTTCTTCAGGGATCGTAAGACTTGCCTGATTGCATGAAGTCGTAATGAGTGTCAAGGCCAGGATCAGACATAGGCACAACCACTTAATAAAAGTCGCTTTAATCACATTGAAATTTGATTTCAACATTTTCATATTATCACCAGCTTGTGCTTATTACCTGATTGATATTCTACAGTGGGCGTGGGCCTAACCAAACTTCAAGGGTTTTGGACACTTCTTTTAGACGATAACCTCGAGAACTGTGTCTTTTTCAAGGCAGTTTTTAAATAAAATTTATTGATCAACATATGGCGGGCTAAATACCCAAATATGGGTGTTATTTGCTGTTCATAAGAAAGTACATTTATGCTGGTACAATGAATTGATTACTAGGGAGAATTCATGATCAGGTTATTGGGAATAGGCTTAGTTGTAATGGTCTTTAATATGATGCCAGCTTTTTCAGCGGTATTAGATGTCCACCATGTTTTTATTGGTAAATGCAATGGCGATGATACTGGTAAAACTTCAATTGGAAATGCTTGTAAGGAACCGAAATTCGCTGGAAAAAAATTAGTTGAGTGCAAGAAAAAATGTAATAGTAAATTAGCACTAACTTGCTCTAAGAGTGGAAAATTTACTTGGAAAGTTATAGAGAGCAGAACTTGTAGCAAGAAGTCTGTATACGTAGGCTCATGTGGTGATGAAAACCAGAATACCGGCTATCAAAAACTTGACGACGCCTGTGCCAGTGGCAGGTGGAACCAGAAAACCCTTTACCAATGTGACAATGGTAAAGTGAAAGGTCGCATGTATTGCCAACAAAGAAATTTAAATGCTCCCAAGCACGCGATCTTTTTTGATAAATGTGGTGGAAACCGAGTTGAGTCGACGAATTCCAACAATTTAGATAAGGCATGTAAGGGCCATGCAGGTCGGACACTCTACGAGTGTAAAGCTGATTGTGCTAAGCGAGGAGGCGGGGTCATTGGTTCTGTCTGTACAAAATCAGTTTGGAAAATTGCCAAAGCAATGGTGTGCACCAATGGAGGTGGAGCAAAGTTAGAAGGATGTACACCTGAAGAGGCAGAGAAAATCAGTAGTGCGTACGTCAAGGCGAAAAAGAAGATTGGTAGACTAGAAGGTGATATCGAAACAGTCTTAAGTGAAGGGAAATTGACCAAAAAATTAAAAAATAGGGTGAAAAAAGCACTTAAAAAAGTTCGAAAAATTAAAAACTCTTTAAATCAAAAGTCGAAAAATTTTGTTTGCTATGACAGTGTAAAGGGCCGATGTGGTGGTCATTCTGCACAAGCAGGAGCCAAAAATATAGCATTTTGTCCTAGCTACTTCGGAAACTCAGGTAGCATTGACACTAGGTCCTCAACTCTGATTCATGAATTTGCCCATATGACTGGGATAATAAATTTTGGAGGGGAAAGATACTTCGGAAACCTAGGTGATTATCCAAGAGATTATAAAAACCATAATTGGGAGAGCATTGCGGATTCTTATGACTGGTGGTCAAAACATAAGTTTTGTCTTCCGAATAAGGGGGGGAAGTTTGGATGTAAGGAAGTCACTGAGAGAGTGAGAACAAATAAAGCTAGGGTTGAAGTGGCAAGGTCACACAGCTTTTTTTATGGAAAATGCGGAGGAGAGCTCACTAGGGCCGCTTCTTTTAATAGCATCAAAAGGGCCTGCAAGGATCATGAGAAAAGAACTGTCTATGAATGCGAACAGCTATGCTCCAAATGGAAATTTGATAGTGATGGTGTTAGAACATGTGCACCTAAAGATAGGAACTGGAAAACTATTCGTTTCATGTCATGCGATCCAGAAAAGCAAATAAGATTTAATATTTGTTCAAAGGGCCAGAAGAGCAAAATTGTGAAAAGTTTTTCAAAAGCAAGAGAGCTGCTTAAGAAGGTGAAGTCTCAGCTTTTCAAGGTGAAAAATGTTAATTATACCTCCAGAATAAAAAAACAAGTTAAGTCTGCCAGTAGAAAAACAGCTAAAATATTGTCAAAACTAAAAAGTAAGGGAAAGGAGTTAATTTGCTACCAAAATAGTGGTGCAAAGTGTGGTGGTCATCTTGCCGAGGTGGGTGCGAAAGATATAACCTTTTGCCCTGACTTTTTTAAATTAGACCTCAAAAAAAAGGCAGGCATTTTAATTCATGAACTTGCTCATAAAGCGGGGATGAAAGAAGAAGTCGTCAAGTTTCAAGGAGCTCGCAATCCTCCAGAAAATACAAGTGGCAAAGGTTTTGAGCAAATCCCAGATAGTTACAGGTGGTGGGCGATAAATCAGCTTTGCGTACCTACTAAAGAGGGGTGCTTATCTGTAAAAGATTCTCTCAAATTAAATAAGAAAGAAAAAAGTCAAAGCACAGATGAAGAGATCGCTTTAGAAGAGGAAGAAGCACAGGAGAGTTCCACAAGAACAAAAACTGCAAGACTTAGTAAAAAGTCAAAGAGCACTAGAAGCAAAACGAGAGCAGCTAAAAAAACCACTTCTAAGAAGAGTTCTAAAAGCAAAACAAAATCTAGGGTCTCTAGTAAATCTAAAAAAACAAAATCTACAAAAAAAGAAGACAAAAAAATTCCTAAGAAATGCCCAAACAAGCGTCCACGTTTAAATAAAAAAGGTGAATGCGTTGAGTGTATTAAAGGTAAGAAATGGAATAAAAAAGAAAAGAAATGTGTGAAGAAATAAGATTTTCGAGTTAGTTCCTCTGGGGCATATTACCTCCTCAATATCAGTTTTGGGAACACTATGAATTCACAGCAAAGAAGCGCCTACTGGCGTACCAATCTAAAATACCTCTCAATTTTGCTCTCCACCCCTGCACCTCCAGCTCATATTCAAGACCTGGTTGAAGATATAAGAGTTCCCTGTACAGATACTATCAAAGTGTAACGCAATAGTATTTGGGTCTCTTGTCTGAGCCTAAATTGAGGCCTTTGTTTTTCTTAAAGCCCACAGGGCATCTTTTGATATTTTTTAATTTGGCCTTTTTAAAATTGATACACGCTCTGTCTGCACCTTTCGCGTAAGCTGATTTACGAAAACCTACACTAAATTAGTATTGGAGCTGAGGTCTTAGAAAGTATTCAAATCATTAAATCGTACTTTTATTTAGCATTGGTTTTTCTGGCCCAGCCTATTCGAAGGGAAAGGTTTGCTTTAGATGGACTAAAAAACATAGATGTGCCAAGTTTAGGATTGGACCTGTGTTCAAGAAAAAGAGTAAGAAGAACACAACAGTTGTTGTTGAAGTAAATCAAGCTCCTATTACCAACGAAGTCATACAAGAAGTTTACGTCTAACAACCAGCAATAGAGCCAACAGGTCCTGCGATTATAGATGCAGAATTTGAATGTACTATTTCTGTTAAAATTGCTGTTGACTCAACTGCTTGTAGCTGGGATTCATATTCAAAGTCTGAAACATTTTCGGCTTCAGGTGATGGACTCAGGACTATCGCAGAAGAGCTAACCTACAATGCACCATTTTTAGCTGATAAATACGCAAAGGAATTTCCAGAAGAAACATATATTGGCGGCAGATATGTAAAAAGAGCTTATATTTGTCAGATCAGCGCAAGATCTTGTAGTAAGACTGAAATTTATGATAACGGTTCTGTTGAAACCTCACACATCAGTACTGCAGGTATTGAGGCCATACTTTGGTAGTAAACTTATTTATTTTAAAGAGCTACGTTGTATTCTTTAAATAACGGAGTCGATTGAATACTCACCATCATTTGGTAACTCTCACTATTTTGTATCTTGTCGACAAATTCATCAAATTCAAGACTCTGCGAGAAGTTCTCTGAGTCTTGATAGTTCTTATACAAATTAAGTAGTATATAGGCGGGGATTAACTTCTCTAGACCGGTATGAATAACTAGCTCAAGTAGAGCATAGCTTGGATCATTAAGCCGTGTCCAAATCCCATCCAGATTTTGATACATGTAATTTTCATAAATATTACCCTCACTGGCATTTGTACCTGTTTTAAGCGCCATTGTTACCCAGTTATAGTAAAATCCATAGAGCCCAAAGAAATCTTGTGAGCCAAGGTGAGAGGCTTCATGTGATAAAATTAGTAAATTAAAATCTGTAACATCTATTGCTATGAAACCTGGGCCTGTAAAAGACCTACCACCGTTGAGTTTAAGTACATTTCCAACCCAGTCGTTTGCCTGATATCTCCAATCGGTATCCATAATTTGAGTTACCTTTAGATCCCATTCACCAACCCCATAGTAATTCTGGAAATCACTTTCAAGATCAAGCATATCTTGAATTTCAGTTTCGCTATAGTGATCAGTTAAATTCACTCTTACTCCAAACAAAGTGATCTTAAGGGCCGCTTCACCAGCACCGTAGGCAGCTCCTTTAGCGAATCCGGAGGCCACATGTTGATTGGTTATGAGGGCTACAGTTCCACCTTGAAGACCTTTTTTTATAGCGTTGTGACCAACTTCTAGTGCTATATTGGCCAAAATATCTTCTGTGGCAGGGTTTTCAATATCAAACTTGATAGTTGGCTTCCCAATGGCCATAGGTAGTAGTGCTTCTGCTACTTCAAAAGTTCCCCCTACAAAACCCCCGGCCAATATATTTTGTCCTGTCAGAATTCCTTGAAGTGTTCCTTCAAAGACTCCCACTGAAAATATCTTTAAATAATGTCCTGGAAGCCATGGAGCATATGAGACAACTGATTTGGCCACATCCCACGGAGTTTCTTTAAAACCTTCTGTGAATTTTTTGTTGTGAATAAGTGTATGAAGGGAATCTTTTACCAGTACATTGGCAATTGATCCCACCATGACATTTCCAGAGGCCAGAGTAACGAGTATTCCGGCAGCAGTTCCCGCTAGGTTTTCAGGAGCAACAATCTTTAATACAACTTTCGATACTTGGTACATAAATCTTGAGAATCCGTCTTTTCCCAAAATAATGGGATGGCCGCGTCTTCCAAGCACAGTCTCTTTAAACTTTTCCATCCAAGGGGCATCAGGAAATAATATCTCTAATTTAGAGAAGTCTTGGATTATTTGATAACGCTTAGGAGTTCTACCAACTTCAAAGCTTAAAGCAATTTGGTCTTTGGCATCTTTCTTATCATTAAATTCACTAAGCTTCGTTTCAATAAGGGCACTATTTTTCTTTGCCCATCTTCTTAACTTGAGAATGACTTGATCATTTTCCATCCCCAGTAAAAGAGTTCTGTAAGTATACTCTTTAATATATTCACTAATAAGATCCAAATGTTTTAAGACAAAAATATCGGTTATGTAAAACCTGTCGCCATCATTAGGGATTGGAACAGTCTTGTGAGAGGTCATCAATTCCTTGACAAGAAATCGAACCAAATCGAGTTTAAAAGGTGAGCTGTGAATAGCATTGTAAAGAGGAATAACAGATTGCTTAATGATCTTATCATCACTCTTGTCGTCTTTAATTTTGTGTGCGACTATAGAGTCAGGTTTTTCAATGAATTTTACTTTTAATTTGAGGTCTTTGTAGAATTTTTTAGAATATTCTTCTCCAGTTTTCTTTAAGTCTCCAAGAAATTTTGCGTAATATAAAGAGCGATAGGTTTTTAGCTCCTTTTTCTTTACATTATTCATTTTTGTTACAGTAAGTCTTTTAATAGGAGATAGTCCCATTATTTTTCCTCTCATATATCGTAGTATATGAGTACTTTCTGAGTCGGACCCAATGGCGTTATATTTTGTGACTAGCTTATTTCTATTAATTTTAATGAATCTTTGTTTTCTAATAAATTGCACTTGATAGAGACTTGCATTTCCATAGAGGTTATATTCTTGGACTATCCATTTCTTTTCTAATTGGGGTACAAGCGCTTTAATTTTATCTTCTTCGTTCTTTACCAGTATTTTTAAGAGTACTGGGAAGTTTTCTAAAGGTTTGTCTTTTAATATGCTGGCAACAAAACTTTGCTCTTCCACAAGCTTTTTGTCATTCATTACGATGTAGAGTTGGTCGATAAGGTCTGCCATTATAAGATCTAGGCGAAAAGGTAGGTCTGTTTTCACAAATCCTTTTGAATCATCTATACCCAAAAAAACTTTTGGGCTTTTTGTATGCAATTTAACAATCTGATCAATTGCCGTGTGCTGAAGAATTTTCAGTGACTGTGAAAATGCACTAGTGATACTTAAAAGTAATACTAATACAAAATAGATATGCATTCTATTACGATGCTTCATGAAACGACCCCCTAAATGTGCTGTGGGCCAGAGTTTATACGAAAAGTAAAATCTATGTTGGATAAGTGCAATTTTTATATTTAAGTTTATTTTTTTGGAACTCTCTGAACTAGTAAATCTCAAAGTGCCTACACTGTGTAAAAAAGGACCTGGCCTATAGAGAAAGATTCAAAATTAGGTTAGAAACGGCCATGAACAAATGGCTCCTTTTAATTCTATTTTCAATAGTTTGCAATCAATCCTATTCATCAGCGCTTGTAGAATTGAATAGATCTGAAGATTTCTTAATTATTAAATCCCACATCGTTTGTTTTGGGACTGAGGCCTCAAGCGAGCTTTGCACAAAGATTTCAAGTGATATCCAAACACTTTGGAGTACTCCTTCAGCTCAAATAGTTTTTGAAGGACAGTCTTTTGAAGTAAGATTTGAAATTACTTCTGAGTATCTAAGCGAAGAGCAGAGTTTTGAACTCGCTAAGGGGAACAGAGATCCCCGGATCAATTTTATTCGTATTGAAAACTCTGCTCCCTCACAAGCTGATCCTTATGATGATGAGGAGCCGCTACCCATGGATACAACCCTTTATTCATATGTCCACGAAATCGGAGGCAATGCTGGCTTTTATATCAAAGCTCAGGTGGCCTCTGGAGTATCTACTTCATCTCACGAGTTTGGACATCTTTTAGGTTTAGAGCACCCTCCCTTTTATCAGGTGCCTGAGAATCCTCATATAATGCTTCCAAGGTATACTTATGATGGCGACAGTGTTCGTATTTTAGAAGGTATAGTAGACGCCGAAATGCGCGCGGTACACCCTTTAAATATTGCCTCACTTCAAATCGTTAAGCTTGGCAGTCAGTATGTTTTAGGCTTCTTAAATAATGCCATTTTTGACTTAAATGGGAATATTCGTTACAAAAAACAAAAAGACAATCAATAGTTTACTTGAAGGCCAAAGCTGTCCTGATCAGCTTTTGATCTAAAATATGGTTCATACTTTTAATATAGAAGAAATTAGTCACCACTTGGAGTTTCTGGATCTTTTGGCCCTTCTGGATCACTGGGGAGTTTGCCTTCTCTTCCACCACAAACAGTGGCAAAACCGCATTTTGCAGGGCAAACACAACCTTTAACAGTGCTTTCGCCTGCACAATTTAAACATGTGATTTTTCTATCTAGAGGATTCCACCACGCAATCATTTTATCAATCTTAACTTCCTTTTCAGGGTACTCAGCGTAGCAGTTACCCATGTCTCCTTGAATAGAATAGCTACAGCTAAGTGAGCACTTATTAAGGGTATTGACTACCTCCACACTTTTCTTGGCAGGCATCGTACTTAAAAAAACCTGCTTCCACGCATTTGTAAGCGCTCGTCGATCCATAGGCTATAGCCGACAGCGTGAGTAGGGTAATTAGTAGCAATTTCTTCAACAGTGTTCTCCTCTTTAAATGTCGATGTAAAATATTTAATATTGCACACGTTGTGTTCAACAACTTCGTCTGATATCTTAAGAAATTTAGTTGGTTTTCCCCAATGCTAAGTACACGCAGCCGAACCGAGGAAGTTTCTGTTCGGCTGAACTATTTCATTTTTTTGCTGTGGCACTGAAGGGACATTTTATTGCAGCTAAATAAAAATCATATTATTACATATTTTAACTTGGGCACGTATCTTGAATTGATCTAATATTTAATTGAGTCACTAGAAGGTCCGACAATATAGGGAGTGATGAGCGTATTTTAAAAAATTGAAACTATACTGAAGGAGAAAATCCATTATATCTTTTTTATTTCATTTTCTTATAATTTCAACCCAATCTTTTGCGGCTTCAGATGCTGAAGATTGGTTTCAGCGAAACTGCCTTGAAAATATAGAGAAATCAGTTAATCAAATTGGCAATGTTGGGGAGAGTCACTCTCTTGATACGACTTTGATTTTTAATGGAAAAGAATATACACATGCACCCAAAAATGGTCTTGGCTACAATAACCATTTTCAAGGGATCATCTATTTTGAAAGTGAAGATGCCTACATTCTAAGTGGAGGTAATGAAAACACAGAAAAGGGAGAATTATTTATTTCTTCCAAACATTTGAAAGATCATCAAGAGTTTCACTCCCGAGTAGTTCTTCCCGGATTCCCCACACTTTGGCATGCAGGTGGGATGAGAAGTTATCAAAAAATTGTATTGGTTCCCCTTGAAAGATTAAAACCTCCTCTACAGTCAAAGATATTATTTTACGATA
>Ga0257117_1001180_pt1 | contig 16269 bp, 12 predicted proteins | sample SI112_135mmetaG_FD_190157 | JGI IMG/M metagenome (GOLD analysis project Ga0257117, IMG submission 190157) | Marine microbial communities from Saanich Inlet, British Columbia, Canada - SI112_135m | ecosystem: Environmental > Aquatic > Marine > Inlet | place: Canada: British Columbia | collected... | reverse complement strand
GTGATAAAATATCAAAGAAGTTGTGCACTAAAAATGAATTAGCTCAAACAAGATATGCAAAACGTGTTTATGAGAGAAGTAGTGAATTAATAAAGCAAGAAATAATTGAAAAATTTGAAATAGAGTTAGAAGCCTTCACGATCATTTTACCTGACTCAAAAAACAAATGTGTGAAATTTCTTATTTCACCTCAAATTTCAGCTAATCCGACTGAGCAAGATTTAGCGCAATTTGAAAGTGAAAAAAGAAAACTTCATGAGTGGGGAAGAGTAGCGATTGAAGGTATTAAGCTTCTCATTGGTAGTACCAGGGAAGTCGAATTTAGCTATGATAACGCTGATGGTGAAAAGTCCACCTCTACAGAAACTCATATATATTATGGAAATGCTCAGGGAGATGAGGAAGTTCAACTTGAAAAGGATCATGCAAGTGATTTTTTTGATCTATCAAGAGAAGAACAATTTTGCGGTCAATTCAGAAGATTGAAGCAGCAGCGAATCTTTCAAAATAAGCTCTTTTTACTTGAGCAAAGTCTAACGGTGATGCTTGCTCCACAATATGTTGCAAAACCTGAAATACACAAAATCATCATTCCAGATGAGAATGTCTACAAAGCAAATTTAAAATTAGACAAAAAATTAAAGGGTCTAAGAAATATAATATTATCAGTTGGTCATACTGAGAGCAAAAAACGTGAATTTCAAGAGTTAGGTGGCAAGAGCTTTATAAAAAAGCAAAGAAAACAGTTGAGACTAGAGCTAAAAGGATTGGTGCCTCGAATCCGAAAATTACAGAGAATTTCAAAAATTGGTAATTATCAAAAATGTGTAGAAAAGTTAAATGCCATAGAATTTGATTTAGAAGAGTATATTGAAGAGGTCAAAGATTATTCAAATAGAAAAAATGAATTTAAAAAAAGTCCATTGGTCACACAACTTGCTGAACACGGGGTTGTTAAAAGTCAGTTTATGATCTCAAAAATCCATTTGTCTTTAAAGTGGGAATTAATTGAAACAAATTCAATCTTTGAACTTGATAGGCTTCTTAAATCAGGTGATATTGGAAATATCATTATTATCTCCCATGGAAGAGATGATGGACACCTTGTTGATAGTGACAAAAATGAGCTTCCCACAAAGTTCTTCTCCCAAATTTCTCCCTCTATTGCGTCTATTAATTTCTATTCTTGCCACTCACAGCATATTAACAAACTGTACAAAATAGTTGAAAAACTAAAGAGCACTCCAAGTTTTCATAAACTCAGATCTTTCACCAATGTGGCCTACAATAACTTATTAAATGGAGATGAATACGCACCCATATCAGCTTTTGGGCACTACTTAGTTAAGCTCGATAAATATTTAAAAAACGGAAATGCTGGAACTTATTTATTCCAAGAAGTTTTTAGTGAAAGTCTTGAACCATTTAAAATTCCCAAAAAGTGCAGTCTTAATACCTCTGATATTCATGTAACTAATGGCGCCTTTGGAATTGTCTTGAATGGAAATTATATTGGCGCAATTGGAATGACAAGTGAGAGTGGTCTTATTGAATATGATTGCTCTTACTTGAAGCTAGAGAAAAATAAATTAACCATCCAATCATTAGGACTTAGAAAGTATTCACAGTCAAAAGGGCAAATTGAGAATTCCAATGACTTTAATATAACCATTAATGGCAGAGTTCTGAGTATTGCTAAAGATGGAAAAAACTATAGTGACTCAATATATATTTTTAAATTTTAACAAAATAAGCTCGAAAACAATTTAGCGAACCACACAAACAAGGATGTAACTATGAAAAAGTTTTTAGTAACACTCTCACTTTGTCTTTCATTTTTTTCAGGCACTGCTCATTCGTCGATTGTATTGATGGCAAGTGGATTGACCGTTTTTACAGCGGGTACAATAAAAAGTGGAGGGTATGGAGTTGATCCATCTGCTGCTATTGGTTTGGGAACTTTGTTTGGAGGTATAGTAGTAGGCAGTGCAACGATATTTTCACCTCACTCGACTCATAGTAAATTTATAGCGCTTTTAGTTCTCAACGAGGATGGGGTGAGGAAAATCAGCACAAAAAATCTTGATGAAGCCGCAATTCCTATTTTGCAAAATGCAATAAAAGATAACTATTCAGAGCAAGAGATGAGAGATCTAGTCAAAGAATTATCAAACTAAAAAGACTAAAGGCCATCTATAGCAATTCAAATACCCTGCCCAGCAAAAGTTCTGAGGTGAAATGTGAAGATTCATTTTGATATTTGTTGAAGAGTTTTTTACACCAAGTAGACATTAGGATATCTAAAGAATTCTCCAGTCCACAATATTTTTTCCATGAGTTTTTAAATAGGCATTAGTTTTAGAGAAGTGCTTATTGCCATAAAAACGATGGGCCGAAAATGGTGATGGGTGGGCAGACTCTAAGACTAAGTGCTTAGAACGGTCTATTTTCTCACCCTTTTTCTGGGCATCTCTCCCCCAAAGTATAAATACTAGGTGCTCATTTTCTTGGCTTAAATAATCAATTACGGCATCAGTAAATTGCTCCCATCCCTTACCTCGATGTGAGCCGGCATTAGATTTTTCAACTGTTAAAACTGCATTTAGAAGAAGCACTCCTTGCCCTGCCCATGATTCTAAAAAGCCATGATCAGGTGGATTTAATCCCAGATCGGTGTGCATTTCTTTATATATATTTTTTAGAGATGGTGGAGGCCTTACACCGCGTTTTACGGAGAAGCAAAGGCCATGTGCCTGATCAGGACCGTGGTAAGGGTCTTGGCCTATAATTACAACCTTCACCTTATCCAGTGGGCATAGGTTAAAGGCACTAAATATCTCACTGCCATGGGGATAGATGGTTTTCCCCTTTTCGATTTCACTTGTTAAAAAGCTTTTTAGATTTTTAAGAACCTCTGAATTTAGGATCTCTTTTAATGGTTCTTTCCAGGTTTTATCTATATTTACTCTTTTCACTAATAAACCCTCGCACTTGCTTGCATAATTGAGTCATAAAAAACAGCGTTGGGGTCAAAGGCAACATTTTTAAGCTCTCGTTGGGCACCCTCAACAATTTCTTCTGTTACAACACCAGCTTCCAGAAGCTGATCTTTTGCACTTAAAAGTAGCTCTGCCCAAAACTCAATATATTCTTTTCTTTTTGAGGGAAGGCGGTTGTCGAAATGCCAGGTTTTTACATTGGTCTGGATATCTTTATAACCTTGAGCTGTTAATAAATTTCCAAGTTTAGCGCCTATAAATGGGTCACCCCCATTATCGTATTGATAGTCATTAAATGCCATCCACAATTTCCAAACGTTGGGAGAGTAGGGGTCTAGAAAGAATGTGTGGTTCATAACTTCTGTAAGATAAATCACGCCGCCCGGTTTGAGCACTCTTCTTATTTCCGCTAGCACTTTTTCTGGACTGGGGATGTGTTCTAGTACCCAGCACAAAAAAGCGCCATCAAATGAGTTGGATTCAAATTCCAGGTTAACAGCATTCATTTTAGATAATTTATATCTACCTTTAAATTCTTTGAATTGATCCAAATGCTGCTTTGCTGCGGAGAGCTGTTTCTTGTTAAGATCAATACTCTGAGTCTTAATGCAGGGAAAACGTCTAAGCAGTATTTCGGTTTGGGCCCCTACTCCACATCCAACTTCTAGGACATTTTTGCAATCGCTGAAGTTGATATCCCGGTAGAGGGTTTGTTCAGCAAAGCGTGCTTGCCTTCTTAAGCGGTCTTGCTCAATTGGTGAAAATCCGTGCTGATAGGGAAAGCTTTTTTTCTTCATGGGCGAGAGTATAGCGCCAATTTAGCGTTCTTAAAAGTCGTTTAAAACTCCAAATCCCAGTACTTTAGGTCATTGTAGATAAAGCTAGCATAGCGAAAATTCTTGAGATGGTTGTGATAGAGAAGATAGGATCTATTGTAGAAAATAAGAATCCATGGGTTATCCATATGCACAGTTTTCTCAATGTCATCTAGGATTCTCTTTCTTTCATTTCCTTTGGTGGCGCCCGCAAGCTTTTTATAGAGCTTATCTACTGATGGGTTTGAATAAGCCGATTTATTGACCCCTGGTGAGTTTTTACTAAGCAGTAGCTGGATGATATTTTCAGCGACAGGAAAATCATAGATCCAACCATCCATCCAAAATTGAAGATCGCCGGCCCTTCCTCTTTTAAGGAAATCTTTAAATTCCACTTGCTCAATTTTTATTTTCACACCAATTTTTTCAATTTTCTCTCTTATCCAATTGGCTTGGGAAATTTGGGTTTGGCTTTTGGATCTTGTTGTATAGGTAAATACGGGAAGGCCTTTGCCTTCAGGGTATCCAGCGCTTTCGAGGTATGCTTTGGCCTTTTTTAGATCATATTTATAGGGAAAATTTCTACTGGGTGAGTATCCGGGGATACCTGGAAGTAGTATTGAGTTGGCCCTTAAAGATGTATTTTGAGTAAATTTATCTATAAATTCATCAACATTAATGGCGTGGGTGATGGCCAGCCTTAAGTTTTTATTTTTTCCCAAAATGGGATCATTCATATTAAAGCCAAGCCATTTGAGAGAAAAGCTGGGATAGATTTGAAGTTTTACATTTTTTGACTTCATTTCTTGTGAGAGCTCACCACTGGATGTGAGGTGTTTTTGAACTAGCTCTTTTGGAGCTTCAATCCAATCGATTTCTTTTCTTAGAAATTTTTTGAAAAGCTCATTTTCATCTTTTTCAATAAAAATATTTACTTCATCAACAAAGGGGATAATTCTTTTCTTTCTCTTTAGAAGTCCTTTGGAGTGAGCATATCTGTCACCTGCATTGGGATAGAGTGAGTTTCTGTAGCTAGGGAATCTTTTGAGTGTTATTTTCTTCCCTTTCTCCCAATTGGATAAAATGAAAGGGCCAGTACCAATAATATTTTTAGACAAATTATTTTTGTATTTTTTTATAAATTCTATGGGGATTGGAGATACAAATGACATTGATAGTAAATGAAGCATTTGATTTTCGGGCTGGTTGAGCTCAATGACGAGAGTGTTGTCATCTTTGGCATAAACGCCTTCAATATTTTCTTTGAGAAATGAATCCATGTCTTTTACGGTCTTGGTAAAATGGTCAATGCCTTTTACTTTGCCTTTAAATAACCATAGTCCTGCACTTTTAATAGGTGCATAGGCCACCCTTTTGATTTGATTCACAAAGTCTTGGGCCTTTACATATCTTTTAGTGTCTCCAAATACAGGATGGTCGTGATAGGGAACATTTTTTTTGATACTTATTGTGTAACGTCTTCCACCTTTATCGATTTTAGGAAATCCTTCAGCAAGTAGAGGCTCAGGTTTATAAGGTCTTCTCAAGTAGTGATAAGCGTAGAGAGTTTCTATAGTCTGGCCAATGGCCTTTAAAGACTGAGAGTCATAGGCACCAGCAGGATCTAGTGTCGCTACTTCAAGTGGGAAGGCCATGTTAATAGATTTTTTGCTAGTTTTTTGCTTGAAAAAGTTGCAGCTACTAACGGAAAGAAGAAATACTAAGAGAAGATAAGGCATTGGAATACTGTAATATTATTAAGAAAATTTGAATACGTGCAAGGCGGCTTCACGCCGCCTTGTTCGTAATTATAATTTTAATTCGGTGTAGGTTAGGTCTAAATCGAGAGCAACTTGTTGATAAACTAAGTCACCTTTATAGGTATTGATACCTGGTCTGAATATAGGATCTTTTCTAGCAGCTTCATCAACACCCATGCCTGCAATCATTCTAGCGTATCTTAAAGTCACGTTAGTTAGGGCGTAAGTTGAAGTTTTGGCCACAGCTCCTGGCATATTGGCAACACAGTAATGGATAACATCGTCGACCATAAAAGTCGGGCTTTCGTGTGTTGTAGGTCTACATGTTTCAATACAACCACCTTGGTCAACGGCAATATCAATGACCACTGAGCCTGGCTGCATTTTAGAAATCATATCTCTGGTGACAAGCTTAGGTGCCCTGGCCCCTGGAACTAAAACAGCTCCAATAACTAGGTCACTTTGCTTAACGCAATCTTCGATATTCATAGAATTTGAAAAAAGGGTTGTGATTCTATTGTCAAAAAGATCATCCATCTCGGCCAATCTCTTTGTAGAAAGATCAATGGCCGTTACGTCAGCTCCAAGTCCCATGGCCATTTTGATGGCATTTGTTCCAGCGACTCCACAACCTATGACTGTGACTTTGCCTCTCCTGGTTCCGGGAACTCCTCCTAGGAGTATTCCTTTGCCACCTACATCATGTTGTAGGTAGTGTGCACCAATTTGTGTGGACATTCTTCCGGCCACCTCAGACATTGGTACTAATAGAGGTAGAGATCCATTGGCCTCTTGAATTGTTTCGTAGGCAATGCAAGTTGAGCCTGTTTTCATGAGTGCTTTGGTTAGCTCTACATCTGCAGCTAAATGCAGGTAGGTGTAGAGAATATGATGGGGCTTTAAGCAGGCAATTTCTCTTGGTTGAGGTTCTTTAACTTTTATTATCATTTCTGCTTGTGCAAAAACTTCTTCAAGGCTTGGAAGGATAGTGGCTCCAGCAGTGACATATTCGTCATCACTAATACCAATTTCACTTCCTGCTTTTGTTTCAACATATAATTGATGTCCGTCTTGAACTAGCTGTCTAACGCCAGCAGGAACAAGCCCTACGCGGGACTCTTTGTTTTTAATTTCCTTAGGAACCCCTATTTTCATGGTTTCTCCTCTCAGTGATTTTAGATAGATAATTGGTTTTTCTAGTAACATGGCTAAAGTTATTTGGGTAGAAAGAAATGAAGCGTTAATACTCCAAAATCTGGCCATCATAAAGGGGAAATACCCCTGGACCGAACCTTTTTTCAGCAAGTTGAGACAGTTCTGTGTGCTCTAGATCGTGAGTCATATGGATTAGACCGGCCCTTTTCGGTGTAATTTTTTCAATATAATCGAAGGATTCATTAACAGATAAGTGGGTTTGATGGGCCTGGGGTTTAAGGCAATCTATTATTAAAAGCTCCACTCCTCTGTTAGTTAGAAAGTCTATCACCTTGTCTGGGATTGATTTACAGTCTACTAAATAGGCCAATTTTTGATGGACTACCGCCAGGGTTTGAGTGTGGCCATGGGGAAGTAGAAAAAAGAAAAAACTTTCACCAAAAATTTTGACTTCCACGCCTTCTGGAACTTCCACCAGTTTTAATCTCGGTATGCCACCTCCAAGGATTGGTTTTTTTTTGGAAAAAACTTCGTCTTGCTTAAAAATATAGGGAAAACGAGATCTCAAACTTTCGGCGCATGTGGTCGAAGTGTAGGTAGGTATTTCTTTTTGAGGAGGACCAAAGCAAAAAGGTCTGAGGTCATCTACGCCGTGAGTGTGATCAGCATGATCGTGAGTGAAAATAACCGCATCAATTTTATCCACTTTATTTTTTAGCGCCTGAGTTCTTAAGTCTGTTGAAGCGTCAATTAGTACTTTAACTCCAGACCCCGTATGAAGTAGTAGGCTACAACGCATTCTTTGATTCTTTGGGTTATCGCTTTCACACACTTCGCAATGACAACCTATAACAGGTACTCCTGTACTAGTACCAGTTCCTAGAATTAAAACTTTGTTCTTCATTTAGGTATTTTATCTTCTCTGTCATTATCAGGCCATTGGCACGGGCCTCGTTTGTGGTTATTCTTTATCTTGCTACTTTTTTTAGGAATATATATGAATTTAAATATGAGAAGCCTTTTAATCTTTCTACTTTGTGGATCCTTTCTTTTGTCTTGTTCAACTCCTCAGACTAAGAAGGTCAGTTATCATTCTGATGATCCTTGGAATTTGGATATAAAAGTAGAAAAAGTTGTTTTGAAAAATGGACTAACAATTCTATTAGTGGAAAACCATACTCTACCAATTTTTTCTCTTTATACCTTTTTTGATGTGGGATCTAAATATGAGAGGAAGGGGATAACTGGATCTTCACATTTTTTAGAGCACCTAATGTTTAAAGGTGCAAAGAAATATGGTCCGGGAGTTTTTGAGAAAGCTATTGAGACTAACGGTGGAAGTTCAAATGCCTACACCACCATGGATCAAACAGTTTATTACGAAAATATGCCTACCAAGGCAATCGATTTAATTATCGATATGGAAGCTGATAGATTAGAAAATCTTTTGTTAGAACCCAAGGGGTTTGAAAGCGAAAGAAGCGTTATCCTAGAGGAGAGAAAGTACCGATATGAAAACTCCCCTGGTGGGCAGCTTCTTTTGGCCACCACACAAGCAATGTTTGATGGAACCCCTTACGGCGAATCAGTCATTGGAAGAATTCCCGATTTAAAGAAAGTCTCGAGAGATGAGATTCATACTTACTTTAAAACCCACTACGCTCCCAATAATGCAGTAGTCGTTATTGTTGGGGATATCATGACCCATGAAGTAGCTCACCTGATGAAAACCAAATTTGGGGGAATCGCAAAAAGTAAAACTCTCGAAGCGATGAAAAGAGATCTCGATGATGCTTTTTTGTATAAAGACCGTGCTAAATATAAGAAGAGCCACAATATATATGGAGAGTCACCCAATCCCGTATTTAGACTTGCCTACAGAGGGGAACCCCTTGGTACAAGAAGAAGCTTAGTGTTAGATCTACTCTCATCAATGTTAGGAGATGGAAAGAGTAGTTATCTTCACCAAAAATATGCAACCGGAAAAAAGGCCATGGCCGGAAATATTTATGCGTATAACTATAATTTACAAGAAGCCGGATCCTTCTTCATTGGGGGGCAATTGCTCTCTGGTACTTCTTTAAAGTCTTTCGAAAGAAAGTTGAAAAAGGAAACCAAGACAATTTGTAAAAAAGCGCTTAATGAACGAGCTCTACAAAAGACGAAGAACCAATACTTAGTATCATACTATAATTCATTGCAAACAAATGATGGAGTCGCCTGGTTCCTAGGTGCTAATGAATCTGTTTTTGGGGATTACAACACCTATAAAAAAGAATTAAAAATTTATCGTTCAATTCAGTTAGCTGAAGTTGAAGAAGTCTGCCACAGTGTATTTGATGGTGGTAAAAATATATTTTTATCAGTTTGGAATAAGAATCCAAAACATAGGAGAAAGTTTTGAAATTACTCTACACAGTTTGCGCTCTCGCACTTTTTTTTGGGAGTAATTCCTATGGATTTGAGAAAAAAATTACCAAAGTCGCCTGGTCTGACAGTCTAGAGGTGGTATTTCTTGAAGATCACAGATTCCCAACATATGCTCTTTCAATCTATTTTGCAGACGGAGCCTTAGGAGATCACAGAGGAAGACTAGGTGAGACAGATGCCATGTTCGCCAATTTAACTGCTGGCACCAATCGTTATAATCAAAAACAAATTAGTGATGCTCTTGAATTTTATGGAACTTCATTTTCCTATAATGTCACTCATGAATATTCTTCAGTTGGTATTGCAGGTCTTGCCAAGGATTTTAGACCCAATGTGAAAATGTTATGTCATCTCTTTAAAGATGCCACATTTCCAAAAAGGGAGCTTTTAACTTACAAAAGAAAGCTTGTAAGTGCATTTGAAAGCATGGCCAGTAATCATTCAGCACTGGCCAATCGGATTTTCAGAGAGCTTTCACTCAAAAATACTCTCTACCAGGCACCTGTAAGTGGGAAAATTAAAACCATAAAGAGATTTACCAGCAAATTTTTAGATAAAAAATTGCAGTACTTCAAAAAGAAGGTGAAAAAAAGAATTTATCTTGTTGGTCCTAACAAGCTCGATGAACTCAAACGAGTCGTTAGTGAGGAGTGTGACTTTAATATTGCCGGTGCAAGTTTTGTCAGAAGTGTAAAAGATTCTAATGCAAAATTTGCAAAGAGTAGAAAAATTTATTTAATTCCAGTGCCTAATGCTAATCAAGCGCAGGTGAGAGTGGGCTCTTATCTTGGTCAAAGTGAGATAGAAGAGCCGGACTTAATGTCTGTGGCTTCCGGCTTCCTAGGGGGAGGGTACACCTCCAAACTTATGACAGAAATTAGACATAAAAGAGGATTAAGTTATAGTGTATCCACTGTTGCCACCAAGCAAAAACAATATGGAAGGGCCGCAATATCAACATTCACCAAGAATCCAAGTATCGCTCAATTAATGAAAGTTATTAAAGATAGTCTTAATGAAATGAGTAGCGGTAAATTTTCAAGACTAGAACTTCGGGACTCAGTAAATTTTCTCTCTGGCTCCTATCTTTTTCAGTTCGAAAAAGGCTCTTCATATCTTGCCAACCTACTTTACTTTGATCACATTGGTAGAAATTATGATGAACTCTATGCGTTTCCAGAAAAGATAAAACGGTTCAAAAAACCTCAGGTTGCCGAGATGATTGAAAAACTTTTTTCTTGGGATAAACAAACAGTTGTTATCGTAGGCAGCAGGAATTTATTAAAAGACCTTAGAGCTTTTGGAAGCGTACAAGTAGTAGATTATAAGAAATTTTTATAATCTACTGATCCCAGTTTGAATTTCAAGTGGCGTATTCCTCATCGGAGTGTGCTACACGCCTTCTTCGTCATCCACTCACTTGAAATCCAAACTGGAATCAGTATGCTAGAAGGTACTACCTTCCATATTTACTTGTGCGCCTGGATAGATAATTATATTTTCACAATGGATCTCACCGTTAACAGTCGCCGATGACTGTAGGACTACTTTTCCCCTGGCATGAAGTTTACCAGAAAAATTTCCTAGGATTTCAATATCAACACATTTAACTTCACCAGAAAACGAGCCGTAGGGATCAATTGTGATATGAGTGTCAGGATTTTCTGCAAAGATTTTACCTTCCATTTCAGAAGAAATTTTTATTTCTCCTCGAAGGTAGAATTCACCTATAAACTTATTTTCTCTACCTAAATGGGAGAATTGATGTGTCCTGAGCTCATGAAGTTCTGGCATACTTTAGGTCCTATTTTTAATTGGTCCAACAACTTTGTTGTAAATCAAGTCTCCAGCGCGGGTGAAGATAATGATTCTAAAGTATATGAGGCTGGAGCTAGGTGCAGGCCTTTTAAAAGAGGCTTCGACTGGTCTAAAGCGTGAGACAGTAAACCTCTCACCCATTGAAAATGTGAGTAGGGAATTTCCAAAGTCTGCGTCCATTTGAGGGTAAACTTGGAGGGACTTATTATCTTTTAGTAAAATAAAGATATTTCCAGAAAGTTTAATTCCATTAGTTTGAGAGTTAATTATATTGAACTTAAATTTTAGCTTCTTTTCTGTGATGCTGACATCTAGACCTTCTGTTGTCATATAGTCTTTATTGCTGAGATCAAGCTGACCTTTGACTGGTCTAAAAAATCCCAAAAGAGTGCTATCACTTGGAGGCGAGGCCAGTTTATCAAGAAGAGACTGGTTTTGTTTTGTTTTCTCTTCAACGGCCAGTGCCAGGCCTGTGTTTTTCTCTTTAAGTTGAGTTATAATTTTTGGCTCACGGCTTTTAAACTCACTTATAAGGGTTTTAAAATTAATAGATAAAAAGGCCAAGCTTCCAACACACATAAGAAAAACTAGCGGGATGCCGAAAGATAGAACCTTCAAGGTGAATTTGTTAATTTCAAAACACTTGGCATTTTTTTCTTTATCATAAATGACAAAGGTTATTGATCTTGAGGGCCTTGAAATCATTTAGAAGAATCTCATTGACGGTGAAAAGGCAACTCTATCATCTTCTTTTGTAGGAATCTTATGCCATGATTCATGTACAATTTTCCAATTATAAGATGAATCCATTTTAAGGATCATCGATTTTCTTCCAACATCATCAATATGATTAGACTTGTAAGCCTGATTAAATGTAACAAAAGCGTGTCCATCGTGAGTTACAATAGAAAGGTGTTCTATAGAAATATCTGGTTTCCCTGGACCCGAAAAAACCCTAGACTTATAATTTTTAAAAAGCTGAAAATTTCTGCCTTTGTGAGGATGAGAAAATTCAGTTTTATGGTAAGCAGAGAGGTAGGAGTCCAGGTTTTCATTCTGCCAAGAGTTTCTCCAGTTTTCGATTAATTGTACAATATCCTCTTTTTTCTGTTTCCATGCACTTGCGTGTAAGAAAGAGAGGTTTTGTACAACTATGATTGGAGTGTTTTGGAGTTCGATATATCTCGAAATATCTTTTAGGTCTTGATCAACAACAACAACACATCCTCTAGAATCTAGACCCTTTGAAACTCTTGCAGGGTCATGGGTAGAGTGTAGCCAAATTCCTCCGCCTGTTTTTCCACTTATTCTGTCAATCAAGTTTGGGTAACTTGTAACAAAGGCGCCTGCACCATAAATTTTTCCGGTCTCTTGACCATACATTTTGATGATTTTTTCGCTAGGGAGAAATTTACTAAAGCTGTAGATTCCTTCAGGAGTTTTTCTATCACCTTGAACATATTTATCCCCAGTGATTTTTCCTGTGGCCACATTGAATGCCCTGACAAACTTAGGTGTTCCATTGTCATTGGCATAAATGTAGAGCTTATGGGTCGACTTTTCAGCAATTAAAACATGATGATTGTATTTATTGTCCAACTTGAGCAAATGGGTAGGGTACATAACTGAGCTAATATCCTCAGCATTATCAGCAAAACTAGTGTTTAAACTAAAAACCAGGGCCAAAAAAATTGGGAAAATATTCCACTTATTTAGGCCAACTTGTCTAAATTTCACGGTTAGTCCTCTTCTTTTACAAAAAATTGATACACCGAATTTATCGTAAGCTAGTAGGTTATTTTTAGCAACTGAAAACCGTTCCAAAAGGGGTCAAAGACTGCCTGCATTGAAGTTTGCTAGGCCTTTGATATTATAGTGAAATAGGGGAAGTACCATATTATGATCCCATTATTTGTTGCGCAGAGTAATTCATTTTTGAAGGAGCACCTCGCTGAAGGTGCTGAAAATGTATTTGAAAATGAAAAAGAAATACTAGCGCTCTTAAGTGCTGATGAGCCATTTATCATATTTTTTGCTGCTGATAGTAAAATATCTTTTAAGAAATCATTGCTTGTTAAGCTCAGTAAAAATTATCCAAATGCAATAAGACTTCTTGTTCACAGTGGTGAGCCTCCAAAAGAGTATAAGAAAATTCAAACCAAAGACTATGGCTTTCACGCACATCTAAAATTTCCATATTCCAAAGAAGACCTTGGAGAAATTCTTTCAACCCTAAATTTAGACAACTCTGAACTTTCTTCGGGCCCTAAGGCCTTACAAGAAGAAAGCTCAAGTGGACCAAAAGAGGGTGTTGGAACTCAGACAGCAAATTTAGTAGAAGATATTTTAAAGCAACATTTTGATGAAACAGGTTTTTCGAATACGCATGATATGACGGAAATACTTGGTAGTGTTGATGAGAATACAAAGATTCAAACGGCCTTCAATCAAGTTTTTGGTGATGAGTCGGGTATAAATTTTGGAGCAGAATTTTCACTAGATGATACTTCTAGTGACACATCTGCTGAAGAGCTAGAAAACCAGGATGGTGTAGACATGGCAAATAGTGATAAAGCAGATGACGATTTCGATCTAGAAGGTATACAAATCGAAGGTCTTCAAGAAGACGAGGAAACTGATGAGGATAATATCGAAGATGGAGCGACAACGATTCTAAGCTTAGATCAGTTAGAGGATGAGTTTCAAAAAAATCAAGGCGAAGGCGAAGGCGATAGCGCTGGCATTGATCTGGAATTCAGTGTTAGCGGATCTGATGAAGAAGATGATAATACTACCACGCTTGTAGACACCCAGGACTCAGTCAACCTTGATGATGCAGAAGAACCTGCAGATGAGTCAATTGGCGACTTAGATTTTACCATTTCTGATGATACTGAAAAAGATAGTGCAGCAGCAGAGTTTCAAATTGAAGATAGCGATGAAGATTTTTCAGACTCAGATTTAAAAAAGCTTGATGATGTTTCCGAGCTGGAGCTTGAGGGAACCTCCACAGAAGTGGATGCGATCGAAGATGGTGGAGAAGAGGCAGCAGCTGGAATTGAAGTAGATCTCTCCGGTGGAATGGAGCTTGAACTAGAGGGGACAGCGACAGGGAGTGCAGAAAGTGCTGAGTCACCTGAAGAACAGTTAAGCGCTGAAGATGATGGTGGTATTGAGTTAGACTTAGGTAGTGGCGATGACATGGACCTTGAGCTAGAAGGTAGTCGTGGCGAAGAGGTCGCTGCCAGTTCAGCAGAAGTAGAAGAGTCAGAAGGGTTGGAGCTAGATTTTGGTGTAGAAGCGGCCGTCACTGAGACTCCATCTGCAGGTGGAGAGCAAGTTGCAGCCGATGAAGACGCTGAAGGTGGAATTGACTTTAATCTATCTGCCGAAAAAGATATTTCCGATATGGGTCTTGAGCTTCCAAGTAGCAGTCCTGACGAAGTGGATGAGACACCAGATTCCATGGAGAATACTGGTCTTGGTCCACAATTTTCTGAACAAGATCTCGAATATATTACAAAAAGCGCGACTATTAATCTTGCAAAAGAAGATGAAGACCTAGGGGATACTAAAGTTTTCAATATTAATGATCTAAAAGATGATCTTAGTAGCAGCGCAGATTCAGTGGAGCTAGAGATTCCTTGTGTTGACCCTGATGCCACTAAGATTATTTCGACCCCCGATAGCCAGCCTGAACAAAGCGCAGTTAGCTCTGTCTCTGGTATCGCTCCTGAGTTATACAACCGGGCTGAACTGGCCAAAGAAAGTGCTGAATATAAAGCCTACTATGAAGATGAGCTAGTCAAACTACAGGCAACTATTCAAGGAGTAAGAGAGGATAGACAAAATCTACTCGATCAAATTGAAACATTGAAAACTCAAAATCAAGAGTTGAAACAAGATCTAATCACTATAGGCGCTGAAGTTGAAGATAAAAAAATAGAGCTTACAGTTGTCAAAAAGAGATTTCAAAAAGATATTGAGACTATTAAGTATAATTTTGATCTTAGTTTGGAAAAAAAGAATATTGCAGAGGAAAAAACAAAGAAATTCCAAGGAGAGTTTGAAAGGCTCAATAAAAAAGTCCGAGTGGATTTTCAGAAGATTCAAGCTAGAGAGAAACAATTGGAAAACCAACTTGAACTTTTAAAAGTTGACAGTGTTTCTCAGCTTCAAAGTAGAGATAATAAAATACTTGATTTAAAGAGAAATATTGACTCATTAGAGTTTGACTTAGACAATATTGCTTTTGAAGAAAGCAAAGTGAAAAATCATCAATATGCTCTTGAGGATAAATTAGAGAGAGTGATGAAAACTTTAAGAATGGCAATAAATATGTTAGATGATGAAGATTTAGATAGTAATAATCCAATACCAATAGAAAAAAAATATTTTAAATCAAGGGCATAGATTTTGGAGAGCCAAGCAAAATTTAAGTTGGCCATCATTGGCTTTGATGGGAAAATTACAGCTGAGATTGAGGACACAATTAATAAGAGTACTCTCTTTCTAGATATTGCTGAAAAGCAAGTGGCTGAAAACAACTTAGAAGTATTTAAGTTTCAAAGTGAAACTAAACCCGATATTGTGGTCCTTAATACTATCGGCTTTAAATCTTCAACAGCAGATGCCATTTCTCAAATAAAAGAAAAAGCACCGCTAACTGAAATTATTCTAGTTTCATTTTCTCCCAATTACAGTAATGCCATTCGGGCCTTTAGGCTGGGTGCTAGAGATGTACTGCTCTATCCATTTAAATCAAGGGCCCTTACATTTTCTCTTGAAAGGGCAGTCACCTATTTAACCCTCTATAAACGAAGCGACTCTTTGAGTGATATCCTAGGTGTACTAAATAGATTTGGCGACTCTAGAAAGTTTAAGAACGACAAGCATCTCATAAAATCATTAAGCTCTTTTATTAAAAAGAAGTTTTCTACTGAGTCAGTCGTTATTTTCACCAGAGATAATAAAGGAAATTGTAGGGAGTGGAGTAAGGCTTGCGAAAAAGAAACAAAAGAAGACTTTTCTTTTTCAAAAGATGTTGGGTGGATTGAGTTAGAGAAAAATTACTTTCCCTACACATTTATTGAAGTGGGTGAGAAAACAAGAATCGTGTTTTACTTAGGCAAAGGGACTGAGTCTTCAATCTATTGTAGCTTTGTTGGAAAGTGTGATGAGAGTGATTTTGAGTTAATTGGGTATTTGGCACGGCTAATTCAGACATCTTTTCAGTACAAAATTTCTGGTAAGAATGAAAGAGAGCTTCTCTCGTTAGCACATACAGATGAT
>Ga0257117_1001179_pt1 | contig 16286 bp, 12 predicted proteins | sample SI112_135mmetaG_FD_190157 | JGI IMG/M metagenome (GOLD analysis project Ga0257117, IMG submission 190157) | Marine microbial communities from Saanich Inlet, British Columbia, Canada - SI112_135m | ecosystem: Environmental > Aquatic > Marine > Inlet | place: Canada: British Columbia | collected... | reverse complement strand
TCTCCTTTTAATGCTCTTGGAGCGTGTGGCAAGTGTGGTGGTTACGGTTCAACTCTTGAATACGATGAAAAAAAGCTTGTGAGTAAAAGGCATCTTTCAGTTAAAGAGGGTGGGATAACAATTTTAAACTATAAAAGGTTTGCAAGGTATTTAACAAAGCTTGAAGGTGTTTTAGAGAAGGAGAATATATCTCTTACATCACCCATTGATGAATTGGAAAAACCATTTTGGGAAATTCTATTTAAAGGCAAGGGGGGATATCCCGGGGTAGATAGTTTATTAAAAAAACTTGAGGCCAAAAAATATAAAAGTAATGTCAGAATTTACATTAGAGGAAAACAAAGTGAATATGAGTGCCCAAGCTGTGAAGGCGTTCGAGTTTCAAAAGTTCTCTTTAATTATCAATTACTCAATTCCAAAACATGTCCAACTCTTTTCGATATTTACAATTATGATATTGGAGAGCTTGGTGATTTTTTTGAAAATCTGGAGACAACAGGATTTGAGTCATTTATTGCCCACCAAGTGTCTGAAATAAAAGATTGTCTTTCAATGTCAAAGCGTCTGGGACTTGGTCATTTAAAGTATACGAGAAAGGCCAAGAGCATTTCATCGGGCGAGTATCAACGATTATTACTCGTTAAATATTTCTGTTTTCAAGGTAGCGGAAGTCTCTTTGTTTTTGATGAGCCAAGCTTAGGTTTAGGATATAAAGAGCAAAAAGAATTATACTTGGGGTTTAAAAAACTTAAAAAACAAGGCAACACTGTCATTCTAGTTGATCATTCAGAATTTATTCAGGCCCATTGTGATGAAATGATAAAAATTGGACCAGGATCGGGACAATTTGGAGGTGAAATTACCTACCAAGGCAAACCTGAAAAATTTAAAAACCAGGTTTACCCTCGTGTTAAAAGTATTCTTGAAACTAAAGATGTGATTAAGGCATCAAATCTATCTATCTTTGGAAGTTCATTAACTGAGCTGGCATTTCCCATAGGTAAAGTTAGTTGGGTAACCGGTGACTCTGGAACGGGTAAATCAGCTTTTGTCTTAAAGACACTCGCCAATGCAATTCATCGAAATATCTACGACGAAGATTTCTTTGATGATATTGGAACGGCCGACAATTTTGAAGGCCTTGATAAAATTAAAGATATTGTAATTATAGCTGCAAATACTGTGAAAATGAGTAGCAGATCAACTGTTGGAAGTTATACAGGAATTTCGCCTGTTGTGAGAAAGTATTTTTCAGCATTGACTACCTCAAGATCAATGGGAGCGAAAGATGGCCATTTCTCAAGTAATTCTGAGTTGGGGAAGTGTCCTGAATGTGAAGGTAAGGGAAAGAAAACCATTGAGCTTCAATTTGTAGAAGATCTTGAAATAGAGTGTGAAAATTGTGGGGGAAGAAAATTAAATCCAATTTATGGTGGCATATCAGATGGCGAGTTTACTGCCTATGAAGCTTTGGGAAATCCACTTAGTGAAATTTTAGAAAGGGTAAAGCTTACGCCAAAGTTTCAAAGGATTTGGGATTACCTGAAGATTTTAAATCTTGATTATTTAAGCTTAGATAGAGAAGTAAAATCTCTTTCAGGCGGTGAGTTTCAAAGGCTAATGCTTTTAAATAGACTTCAAAAAAATATGGTGAACTCTCTTTTAGTTTTTGAAAATATTTCTTTTGGTCTAGGCAGTGGTGAGATTGCCAATCTATGTAATTTAATTAGTGATTTACAGAAAATGGGTAATACAGTTGTCATTGTGGACCAATCGCCACAATTTGCTAGTATCGCAGAATTCTCCTTAAATTTTAATGGGTTAGCTCATTCAATTCGTTGATTAATTCACTCAAGTATTAGGTCTCAATTGCCGAATAGACCTACTAGAGGGTCGTTTGGAAGGACGACTCAATAGATTTTCTTGAGGTGAAAATGTTATGAAGTTTAAACCGCTTTGGATATTTCTTGTGGTATTTTCTGTGATGCTGACAAGTTTAATGGGAACTGTATATGTTCCTGTTTCTGCTTACAGACAGATGAAAGAAAGCGAAGCAGTTGTTCAAGGTATCTATAACTCAAAGACCTATAAAAAATTATCAAATGGAAAAGTTGTAACAGAGCTGTCATTTAAAATTGTCAAAGCTGTAGGCATTCCCAGAAAAGATATAATTAATAAAAATGAGTTTAAAATCATCATGTCGGGAGGTTATTGGGGGGGGTTAAAATACCATATTCCAGGATCTCCTGTGTTTACTAAGGGAGAAGAAATTATTGTTCTTCTCAACCGGGTTGATAGGGCTTATTGGCTCCATAACTTGGCCTTAGGATCATATAGAATCAAAAGAGTCGCTGGAGAAAAAAGAGTAATCTCTTATGTGTTTCCAAATAATAAAAAAATTGGCTCCCTTGGGTATGATGAATTTCTGAGAGAAATTGTTAAGGCCTACAGTGTAGAGCTTGCACACCTTCCCCTTGAAACTGAAATTTTAATAGGATCTAAGAATCCTTACAATAAAATGGGCTCAGTTGTAAAAGCCAGGGGAAGAAAGATCGCATCCCTTGATGAGAATGTAAAAGAAGAGAGTGAGGAGAATACAATTATATGGCCAATATTACTTCTAGGATTTTTAGGAGCAATATTTAGGTGGCTTTCTAGGAGAAATGAAGCTGGTTAATTTTAGAGTTTTTTTGTTTCTATTTTTGATACCAGGCTTGTGCCACTCATTTGTGCACAATAGAACCTCCTTTGGCTCAAAAGTTCAGTGGCCTTCTGATTCCCAAATTTTGAGTATCTATATAGACACAGCAAATAATGATTCACTAGACAGGGGTGAAGTTCTTGGTGTTTTTAATAGTTCTGCTGGTTACTGGAATGCAGCTTCAGGCATAACTCTAAATGGACATGAAGTTGTGGCAGGGACCAACGCAACAGAAAATTATGTTGAAATTTCATCAAATAATATTTTTGGTGCTGGAGTTGTGGCCTATACAGAGATGGCCTACAATACATCAAACGGTGAGATATACTACGGGCATATTTACTTAAATGATTCATATACTTTTTCTACTGACTCAACTGATACAGATAACTCAGATTTAAATCCTGTTTTTATTGGTGATATTTTTACTCATGAACTTGGACATATGATTGGTATGTCTCATAGTTTGAGCAAAGAAAGCTCAATGTTTTATTCTGTATACAGAGGTCAGTATGTTACTGCCGCTGATGATAATTCAGGGGCCTATGATCTTTACCCTGCGACTAAGCAAGGAACAATATATGGTAGAGTTATTGGTGGTGATGAGCTCGTTGGAATTTTTGGGGCTTACGTAAGTGCTATATCTTATGAAACGGGTGAAGTCGCTGGAGCCAATTTAAGTAATTCAGATGGTACCTTCGGTATTCCGGGACTTGATACCACTAAAACGTATTACTTGATGATTTCACCCATAAAAGAAAGTCAGCATTTGCCAATATACTATTCGGGTGCTCAAACAAATTTTTGTCCAGGTGGATCTTTTAAAACTTCATTTTATTCAAAGTGTGGTGAAAGTGAAGAGGGTTATCCTTATGGAATAGAATTTAATAGTAGTGACTCAATGAATGTGGGGAATATAACGATTTCTTGTGGGACAAAGAGCCCTACTAGCTATCTTGTTAACAAAGATGGTACTCCAACAGATGGTTTTGCTCTCGATATTGAAACGACGACTGGAAATTTTGGTAATTCTTTTGTTGGATTTTTTAGTGAATATGATAGCGAGACTATAGTTCCGGAAAAAATAACAATAGATCTTACTGGATATGCTGATGCTACAACAGATCACTATCTTGAAATCAGAGTAAATTCTCAAAAATATTTCTCAAAAATGAGAACTGAGATGCTGATGGAAAGAGATTCTGCAGCAGTTGATTTGACTGTAGCAGATCTATCTACTGATGATGAGGGGAATTACTCCCTAGAGCTTCTGGGTCGGCTGGCCATGTCGGCAACGACTACTGAAAATACATATGAAATAACTCTTACCCCATCAGAGTTAATAAAAACTGCTGAGACTTATACCAATAGTGATTTTTTTCCAGATGCTGACCATTTTGTTGAGAGCCTTCCCTTCTATCTCTTTTCAGCGAGAATAGTTAAGTATGATGGTAGTACCTATGAAACAGTTTCTAAAAGATCATATAATGCTCAGTCAGATAATAGCTATTGTCCCGATGGACCCTATGCTTACGAGACTAAGCCTTATGTTAATGATTCTGATATTGATTTTTCGGCCCGTAAAAAGCCAGGTGGCAATCCAATGTTTTCTTGTGCTACAACGACTGATGGGCCACCACCACCCAGTTCTGGTTCAGCAGCTTTAAGTTTTTCACTTGGTTTGCTACTGATCTTGCTGCTAAATATTCTGAAGCAAAGATTTATTCCAATTAGGCTTTCAAAAAGATCAATTTTGACTCATAATATGAGGAAGTGATTTTAAAAGAAAACCTTTTCAGTCTGTGAAAAAATGAACAAGTTGCTATTACTTTCAATTTTGCTTATATCCTCAGTAGCGGACGTGTATTCGCAAAATCTCCTCAATGAACGTATCCGTGAAATACCGGGAAGAAAAAAATCTATCTATCTTGAGGGTGGCGTATTTCATGGCGGTAGCGGAACTGGCCGAAGCACACTCGTTGCTGCGAGGCACTCCTACCGTGCAGCCGAAAATTTTGAGAGGCTTGTTTTCGATTTTAAGGGCTCTAGTTTACCCAAGGTTTATGGTTACCTTTCTGAAAAAGAAAAGAAACTCTATATTGATTTTTTTAGCAGTGATCTAAAGCCCGGTATTTCTAGCTTTGGTAACAGTAAATTTGTTAAAAATATGGATTTTTTCAAGATTAGTAGTGATACTCTATCTTTGGAACTGGGATTTAAATCGAAAGTAAGCGTGGACATTTTTTATTTAAAATCTCCTTCGCGACTAGTTATTGACGTCAAAAATTAATCTCGATTATCTTGCCAGGTCCGAATTCAACCCCATAATTAGTATTGAAAATTACATGTAGGAGCGAGACATGTCCGAAGACGAATCAGATGAATCAGAATTTAATATAGCCGTTGCCACCTCAACACCGGAGACTTTTACTAAGTTTCCTGAGGAAGTGGTTATTATACCAATAATGAATAGTCCTATCTTCCCGGGGATGATAGCGCCTATTATTTTGACTGAGGACCGATTTACGCCTGAGCTTGATAAATTTATTATGGGCACTGGTTACATTGCTCTCAATTTGGTGAAGTTCAAAGAAGAGAATAGGGCCGATCATGAGCTTGAAGAAGTAGATGGAGGTCCAGGCGAGCTAAAATCTAAAGATATCTATAGAGTCGGGATTATTTGCAAGGTTGTAAAAAAACTTAAGCTGCCTGATGGCTCAGTTAATATTCTCGTGCATGGGATTAGAAGATACCGAGTATCTGCCTTTGAAAAAGATAATCCGCTTTTAGTATGTAAGTTTGAAGTATTCGAAGAAACTGTTGAAGCTGACGAGGAACTTGATGCTTACACACGTTCAGTCATCAACCAGGTAAAGAAGCTCTCGGAAATAAATCCTTATTTTAATGAAGAGATGAAGCTTGCCATGCTTAATAGTCCATCTCCTGGAAGTCTCGCTGATTTAGTGGCCTTTGCCCTTTCTCTTGATATTCCGGAAGCTCAGGATTTTTTAGAAACACTGGTAGTTAAAAAAAGATTTGCAAAAATCTTAGTTTATCTAAAACGTGAAAAAGATGTCTCTGATATCCAAAAGAAAATAACTGATGAAGTTAATGATAAGGTTAATAAATATCAAAGAGAGTATTACCTTCGAGAGCAGTTAAAAGTTATCCGAGCTGAGCTTGGAATGGATGATGATGAAAAGTCTAGAGAACTTGAAAAGCTTAAAGAATTGGTTGGCAAATGTAATATGCCAGAGGACGCCAGAAAAGCTGCTGACGAGGAACTCGAAAGGCTTGAGTCGATTCCAGACAGTAGTCCTGAATATAATGTCGCAAGAACTTATTTAAATTTAATGGTTCATCTTCCTTGGGATAAATCGACAGAAGATAGTATCGATATTGCAAAGTGTTCTAAGATTCTAGAAAAAGATCACTATGGTTTAGAAAAGGCTAAATCAAGGATATTAGAATTTCTAGCTGTGAGGGCATTAAAGCCTAGTTATGATGGGACAATTCTTTGTCTTGCAGGTCCTCCGGGCGTTGGAAAAACGTCACTTGGCAATAGCATCGCAAGTGCTCTAGGAAGACAATTTTATAGATTTAGTCTCGGTGGAATGAGAGATGAGGCTGAAATTAAAGGTCATAGAAGAACTTATGTCGGGGCCATGCCTGGAAAAATAATACAAGCTCTTAAAAGAGTTGAAACCAATAATCCAGTTATAATGCTCGATGAAATTGATAAGCTTGGAAAAAGTTTTCAAGGTGATCCAGCTTCTGCACTCTTAGAAGTATTAGATCCTGAACAGAATAAAACATTTATTGATAATTATTTAGATGTTCCTTTTGATCTATCGAAAGTGCTATTTATTGCTACAGCTAACAATCTTGACGGGGTTCCAGAACCACTACTTGATAGAATGGAAGTGATTGAGTTGAGTGGTTATACTCTTGAGGAAAAAGTTTCCATCGCCAAAAGTTGGGTTGTTCCAAAACAAATTGTAAAACACGGACTTGATAAAAAGGATTTTACTCTTTCTACAGACATAATAAAGAAATTGATTGCTGACTATGCAAGAGAGCCTGGAGTTCGGGTGATGGAGCAGTTTATAGCAAGGCTTTGTAGAAAGGCTGCTCTTGAAAAAGTTAAGGGCAAGAAAAAGGTGAAGTTTGCACCTAAGGTAGAAGGTTTGGAAGACTTACTAGGTATTCCAAGATTCTCTCAAGAAAAAACAGAAAATTTTCTTCCTCCTGGAGTTGTCTACGGGCTTGCATGGACAGCATACGGGGGAGAAGTTTTAATAATTGAAACTCTTCCTCTTAAAGGGAAAGGGTTTAAGCTAACGGGCCAACTTGGTGATGTTATGAATGAATCGGCGAACCTCGCTTACTCATATGCACAAAGCCTACTTCAAACTGAGACTACAAATAAAATAGTTAAAAAGAAGGTAAGCACAAAAAAAACGGGAGAGGCTGATACGAGTGATGATTATTTATCAAATCACCATGTACATCTTCATCTTCCTGCTGGAGCCGTTCCTAAAGATGGACCTAGTGCGGGGATTACAATGGCCTTGGCACTATACAGTCTTGCTACTGGGAAAAGAGTTAAGTCTAATATTGCCATGACAGGTGAGTTATCTTTAACTGGTAAAGTGTTACCTGTTGGGGGAATAAAAGAAAAAGTTCTTGCTGCTAAAAGGGCTGGAATTAAATCTATTATCCTTCCTGCTCAAAATGAAAAAGATTTAAAAGAAGTTCCAGAAAGGCATAGAAAAGGAATAAAGTTTTATCCAGTAAAATATTTTAATGAAGTTCAAAAGATTGCACTGACCAAATAAAAAAAGGCTTCCAAATTGGAAGCCTTATTTTTATCAACATTTTTTTAATTATTAGAATTCGTCTGAATCGTACTCAGAAACTTCCGAGTGGCGAACTTTACCTTTAGCAATTTCTCTTAAGGCAGTAACAATATTTTTGTTATCACACTCGATTAAAGGATTGTAGCCTTCTTTAAGTTGCTTAACTCTTTTAACTGTTAAGTGGACTAGCTCGTATCTGTTCTCTACTTTGTCTAAGCAGTCCTCTACTGTAATTCTTGCCATGAAGTAACCTCACTCATAATATTTTAGATCAAATCACTTTATAGAGCGCGAAAGATTTCCTGTCAATCATTGTACATTGCGTTAATGTCATCTTTGTAGCTCTCGAGAAGTACCTTTTTCTTGAGTTTTAGTGAAGGTGTTAACTGACCTCCCTCAACGCTAAACTCAACAGGGGCAATAAAGAAGTTCTTTATGGTTTCAAATCGGGCCAGCTGGCCATTAGCATCTTCAATATCAGCATTGATTAGATCGGCTATGCCTTGATTTTTGGCCAAGTCTTCGAATTTACAATCAGGCTCCAGACCAAAAGATTCCAGTTTATCTAGGAATGTGGCCTTCTCAATACCGATGATGGCCGATAGGTACTTTCTTCTGTCTCCCACTACCAGGCACTGTGAAATAAAGGGGCGCGTTTTCATTATATTTTCAATTTTTTGTGGTGCAATATTTTTACCTGCGGCAGTGATGAGAATATCTTTTTTTCGGTCAGTAATTCTCAGATACCCATTTTCATCAAATTCCCCAATATCTCCACTGTAAAACCACCCGTCCTTAAGTGCGCGTTCGGTACCCTTAGGGTTTTTGTAATACTCTTTTAGCATTGCTACCGACTTAATAAGGATTTCACCATCATCCGCAAATTTAATATGAACGTCCCCTATGGGAATGCCAACTGAACCAAGGACTTGCTTGCTTAGGGGGTTAATTACACAAGGTGCTGCAGTCTCGGTAAGTCCGTATCCCTCTAGGATTGTAAATCCACAGTTTCTCATGAACTTCATAATTTCTATGGCAAGCGGAGCTCCACCAGATACAAAGTAGCGAATTCTGCCACCAAATTGTTCATAAATTTTCTTGAAAACTAAGTTGTAGCCAACCTGTCTTTCAAATAACTCCTTCAGGGTAGGGGATTCATCTTTTTGAATTCTTTCGAAATACTTGGTTGAGGATTCCATGGACCATTTGTAGATACTCTTTCGGTACTCTGGACCGGCTTCTATTTTCTCCATCACTTTAGCGTAAATTTTTTCGAAGATTCTAGGAACTGCGCACATGACTGTGGGTCTTACCACGGGGATATTATCAATGATTTTATCAATGCTCTCAGCAAATACAAATTCCCAACCAAAGATTAGTGGCATCATGGTCTCTCCTCTTCCAAAGACATGGGCAAGTGGAAGAAAAGTAAGAGTTCGGTCGTTGCGATTAAATCCAGACTTTAGGTGGAGATATACATTACGTAGCATTTGCATGATGGCCCGCTGGGTAAGGACCGCACCTTTTGGCTCACCAGTGGTACCAGAGGTATATATTATGGTGAGAAGATCATCCTCAGTAGCTTCGTTAATAGTTTGTTCAAAAAGAGAGTTATCTTGGCTTTCTAGTTCGAATCCTTTGGAGAGTAACTCATCATAACTAATAACTTTAATGTCGCCGAGATCTTCGAATTGTTCAAGATCCATTTTTTCAATGGTGACAATCAATTTTAGATTCTCGAAATTTTTTACTACTTCACAAACTTTACCCATGAGGGCCACATCTTCCACTACTATAATACTACTCTCTGAATGGTTGTAGATGTATTCCACTTCGCTTGCTGTGTAGTTTGGGTAAATGGGAATGACAACACCTCGTGAGCACATAGTGGCCATATCCATTAGGTGCCATTCTTTTCTGGTTTGCGAAAGAATTGAAAGATGCGTGCCTGCACTTAGTCCATGGTGCATTAGTCCCAATGAAAGAGCCCTGACTACATCGCCATATTCACTGTAGCTATAGAAGTGCAGACCGTTGTCTTTTATCCAGCCTAGTGAATTATTTTTGGCACTTAGTTTTATTCTAGCTAAAAATAGCTGCCCAAGCGTTTTGTTATCAAGCATGGAAGGGGTCCTTTCAAATTGGGGTCGAGTCTGCACTAACATAGTAAATTCAAATGCCTAGGAAATCCATTATAGGTGTCTTATTTGCATTACTTTTCGAGAGAATTTCGAAGGGATGGGGATGAAAATCTATGCAGTCACGCGTTGCGTTAAAAGAATAGTTAAAAAAGATGATTCAGGAGGGGGCTTTGCTAAATTTCATTTCAGAGGTTTTTTTTTGGGCCAAAAGGTAAATTCTATTTTAGTTAACAATTCTTCTCCTGAGTTAAGGGTGGGAGAGGATTATTTTATACTGTTAGAACTTATCAATATAAGGGATAATACTCTCTACTGCAGATGTTTAGAGTGTAAGGCACTTGAAGACATAGAGTTTTAAAATTTAACTTGGATTTAAATTTGAGTGATGGACCAGAAAAAGAATTAGCACTAGAAGAAAGAAAGTTTCTACACGATATTTCTAATAAGCTTGTAATCGTACAGGGGATGTCTTCAATTCTTAAAACCAAACTAGAGAAAGTTGCTGATCAGCTAGACCCTAAAGATTTAGAACGGCTTGGAAAAGTTATTAAAGCTGGGGAAGCGATGACTGATATGATTCGTGCTAGGAGAAGTATATTAATTGAAAGAAGCGAAGATCCAGAGTAAATCTTAAAATTCCAATCTATTTTACATGTACTTTTACTCCGTCTCCAATCATAAATCGTTGTATTTCAGTCATGGGATCATTTTCACCCGTATACATATTTGTCATTTTTCCAATTGCTGAGTGTGATTCTGAGTGGAGAACCTTTAATTCACCAATTTTGATCTTATAGAAATGTTGGTCATTATTCTTATAGGGATTGGCCCTTACTAGAGCTCTGTAAACATCGAGCTTCGCACCAGTATAAACTCCCTGCTCTTTACCCATATTTATATAATAATTTTTACTACTATTTTCTCCTGGCTCACCCATTGGAACAGGCTGAACAACACTAAAAATAATGTAGTCTTTTGAGTTCACAGCGAGGCTGGAGGTGAGAGTTATGACCGTGACCATAATCTGCAGGAAGAGTCTGGTGTAAAACATAGTAATTACCCTTGGTTAGAGCATGGCTTACTGCCGTTTGTTTCAAACACCTTCCTGGCATTGCTTTCACTACTTCTCGGATAAAGTCGGATCAATTTTACCCACAACTATAATGGAGGAAAAATCTTCCACCTTGCAGCAAAAGAGCTATTAGTTTGTTTAAGAATAATTTACTAGTATTATATTCTATTAATATTAAACTACTTAGAGTTACACCAGGAGTAATATGAACGCAGCTCTACGCAAGAGGGTGTGGGTTTTGGAAGATGAAGAAGATGCCCATCTCTTTTACGAAGATTATTTAAGCGAGAAGTATGACCTAAAATTTTTCAAAGATTTTGATTCCTTTGAAAAGGCTTTACTCGATAACGATAGCCCAGATCTCGCACTTACAGATTTGAATCTTGGAAATATCAATTTTCTTGAGGAGATTAGTAAGGTAGAGAAGGTTTCCTTCCCGTTCCTAGTTGTATCTTCAAGTGCAGATAGAGCAACATTAAAAGGTTGCTTTGAAAAAGGGGCCATTGATTATTTGGTGAAACCTTTTGGTGGTGAAGAGTTAAAAGTTAAAGTTGAAAAAGCTTTTGATTCTCTTAGAAGAGATTTAAGCAATTTTGTTAAAGGAATTGATCTTGAAGATCTGCCCGATCTAACCATGAAAGAATCTAAAATTTTGAATCTCTTTTTAGCTTCAGATAATTTTATTATCGATAGGGAAGAAGTTATTAGAGAGATTTGGCCAAAGGTAAAGGTCCAACCGAAAACTCTAGATGTACATTTATATAATTTAAGAAAAAAACTCAAGCGTATAGATCTATATATTGTCTCTCAGGGAAATTGTAAGTGGCAATTATCCCGCACAAAATCATCCTAGTGTACCTACCTAGGCTCTAGTCGTAGATACTTGAAATAATTATTTATCAGATCACTTGGTCTGTAGTTTTTTAAATAGCCATGGTTGAGGTTATAGCCTCGTCTATAGTAGAGCATGGCCCAAGGAAGATCTTCTTGCATAGTCTCTTCCATTTCTTTCATAATTTGATATTTCTCTGTACCGTTTGGCAGAACTTTTAGCTTTTCAAAAAGGGCATCAAATTTTGGATTTGAATACATGGCATCGTTGATTCCTTTTGGAGCTTTATTTTGTGTAATTAAAAGCTGTAGTAGATTTTCTCCATCTGGATAATCGAGTGTCCATCCTCCTCTCCAAAATTGTAGGTTTCCATTTCTCATTTTTTCTAGAAAGCCTGGGTAGTTATTTATACTAACCTTGAGATCAACTCCGATATGTAAAAGTTGTGTTTTAAAGAACTCAGACATTTGTCTTTCGACTGCATTGTTAGTTCTTGTGTCGTAAGTGATTGTGGGCAGGCCCTTTCCGTCTTCAAAGCCTGCTTTTTTCAAATAGTCTTTTGCTATATCTAAATCAAATTTAAATGGTTGAGTGATTGTAGGACTATACCCTGGAACTCCTGGAGCATAAATTGAGTTGGCGCTTAAGCCTACATTATTTGTGAATAGGTTTATGAACTTGTCTGTGTCTATAGCGTGGGCAATGGCCATCCTTAGGTTTTTATTTGTTCCTACTACCTGATCTTCCATATTGAAAGCCATCCACCAAGTAGTGAGAGTAGGGGCAATTTGGAGTTGAATTCCTTCTTTTTTAAGCTCAGGTGAGAGGGTACCAGTACCAGTAATTGCAGTAGCAAAATTATCTTTAGGGATTCTAAGATAATCGATTTCTTTTTTCCTAAATTTAAGCCATCGAGGGTTTGGCTCTTTAATTATATTGAATTTAATGCCCATTAAAAATGGTATTTTCTTATTGGCGTCACTTAGCATGCCACTTGCATTTGCATGTCGATCACCGTTTGAAGGGTAGAGGACATTTCTATACTTTGGGTATCTTTTCAACATAACTTGTAAATTTCGATCCCATTTTTCTAAATAAAATGGGCCAGTTCCGACCATGACTGAAGAGATATCGTTCTTATGATATTTTATCACTTCGAGTGGGATTGGAGCAGTGAAGGCCATGGCGAATGCATAGAGTAACTGTGGGTAGGGCTTTGTTAAGTCCAGGCTAAAAGTCTGATCATCAATAACATTGAAACCTTCGATAGGAAGAGATTCAAATTTTCCGAAATCTGAACCTGCATCTTTTCTAAATTTTCCGATTCCTTTAACCCGACCTTCAAAGAGAAAATAACCTTGGCCCCGAGTAGGTACAAAGGCTTGTCTTTTAATCGCTGTTAAGAAGTCTTCCGCTTTTACATATCTCGGCTTGCCATTAAATACTGGGTGATCATGATAGGGGATACCCTTTTTAATAGTGAATATATATCTGAGTCCATTGTTTTCAACAGTTGGTTGTGAAGCAGCCAGATTTTCTTGGAGAGTATATGGTCTTTTTAAGTAATGATACTCAAAGAGTGATTCATACACTTGGTAGACAACAGTTCCAGATACAGCATCATAACTAACAGCTGGGTCGAGTGTATCGATTTTAGCCGTTAACAGGGCGTTGACGATATTTACCTTACCATTTCCAGCTTTTTTACAAGAGAAAATAGTGGCAATGAGTAATGTGCAAAAAAGTACTCTTAGTATAGATTTCATATTTCCTCTGAAATTTGTTTTTCAATATTTGTAATAAATTGATCGTAGTTTTTATTTTTCTCGCCAGACCCTTGAGCCAGATCTGGTCGTCCTCCACCTCTTCCATCTAGAAGGGGTAAGTGACTCTTTAATATTTGACCACAATTTATGGATTTAAGACTTCTCGGAGACCTGAGAAGAACAGATAGCTTTTTACCGCTGCTACTAAATAATAGTAAAATTCCATCAGGGTATTTTGATGAAAATAAATCTGAGAGTTGTTTTATATTTGAGTTCTCAGGAGCGGTGGCAACTTTAAAAGTAAATTTATCACCTAACTTTTTCGGGTTATCAAAAAGTGTTTCGCTGAGTGATGCCTGTATTTTTTCGTTTAGTGCTTCAATTTTCTTAGCTCTATCTTTATGGTCGGCAATGAGAGCAGAAAATCGATCTGTTACATCTTGATCTTTCACATTAAAGTATTGCTCAAATTGTTCTAGAATTAGAGATCTCTTTTGAAGTCTATTTGAAGCTGTTTCTGAGGTAAGCCCCTCAATTCTTCTCACGCCACTTGCAAGAGCACTCTCTGAAATTATATTGAACTGAGATATATCTCCAGTATTTGAGACATGTGTTCCACCACAAAATTCTGTAGAAAAATCGCCCATTTCGATAACTCTTACCTCATCTCCATATTTTTCACCAAAAAATGCAAGAGCACCTTTTTTCATAGCATCATCTTTTGACATGACTTCAGCATTTACAGGAGTTGATTTTTGAATCTCTAAATTGACTAATTTTTCAGTTTCTTTTATTTCATCTTTAGTCATGGCCTGTGTATGTGTGAAATCAAAGCGGAGCTTTTCATGGTTTACGTATGACCCAGCTTGCTTAATGTGACTACCTAGTACTTTGATCAGTGCTGCTTGAAGTAGGTGAGTTGCGGAGTGATTTTTGGCCACAAGAGATCTTCTTTTGTGGTTAACACTTAGGATATAGGATTTTCCAATTTCAAGGGCATCAGCATCTTCTGAGTAGTGGACTAGTAAACCCTCTGTGGGTTTTTGAGTGTCAACTATGTGGGCCAGCACATGCTCGTCGTCTAGTATTTCACCAGCGTCACCTGATTGTCCCCCAGACTCCCCATAAAATGGTGATTCTTTAAATATTAACGCCTTCATTTTTCCCATGTCGTGAATGGCCAATAGCTCTGAATGGTTTTCAAGTGTTTTATAGCCAAGAAAAATGGTGTTACCAAAAGTTTCTTTGTATTTAGCAAAGATCTTTTGAGTATCATCGCCGTACTGTGCCTTGCCGCCTCTTTTGGAGAGCTCTCTTTGCTTTGCCATGGAGCTATCAAATCCTTCCATGTCCACATTCAGACCTCTTTCTGTACATATGATTTCAGTTAGGTCTACTGGAAAGCCAAAAGTGTCATACAGTTTAAAAGCATCAGCCCCAAGAAGAGTTTTCTTTTTGCCTAAACCTGAAATAGCTTCTTCTAAAAATTTCAATCCATTATCAAGAGTCTCAAGAAATTTTCGTTCTTCAATTTGCAGAAGTTTTTCTGCTAGGGATAGGTTCGCTTTATTTTCAGGGTAATGAGCTCCAAGAGTCTCAAAGACAGTTGGGACTAGTTTGTGAAAAGAGATCTCTTTAATACCAAGTTCTCTTAAATGTCTTACGGCCCTTCGAATAATACGTCTTAGAACATAACCACGTCCCTCATTAGATGGTATAGCCCCGTCAGTAATTAGCATGACAGATGATCTAATGTGATCAGCAACTACTCGAAAGTTTGATTGGTATTTGGGATCAGAATATTTTTTGCCTGAGATTTCTTCTAGCTTATTCATGATACCTTCGAATATATCGGTATCATAATTCCAGTACTTGTTTTGTAGGACAGCAGCCACTCTTTCAAGACCCGTTCCTGTATCGACACTAGGGCTAGGAAGAGGAATTCTACCTTCTTTTGTTTGTTCGTATTGCATAAATACCAGGTTGCCAATTTCAACATAGCGCATTTCATCTTCAAGAATGTCATTTGCCTTAGATAAATCAAAACCAGGAGTCGCGTGTTCTTCTCCCCAATCGTAGAAAAATTCGGAGCAAGGACCACAAGGACCTATTTCTCCCATTTCCCAAAAATTATCTGCATCACCTTTTTTAAATATTCTATCAAGTGGTACGCCTTGATCTTTGTGCCAAATATTTAGGGCCTCATCATCACTTTCATGAACAGTAATATAGAGTTTATCTTTTGGAATTTTATAAACTTTTGTAAGTAATTCCCAGTGATAGGCAATGGCCTCTTTTTTAAAGTAATCGCCAAAAGAAAAATTACCCATCATTTCAAAATATGTATGATGTCTGGCTGTAAAGCCAACATTGTCTAAATCATTGTGTTTGCCACCCGCTCTTACGCATTTTTGAATTGTAGTGGCAGTAGCATTTTTTGGTTTTTCAATACCAGTGAAAAAATCTTTGAACTGATTCATTCCAGCGTTTGCAAAAAGTAAGGTCGGATCGGCTATAGGAATAAGTGGGCTAGACGAAATATGCTGATGGCCCCTTTTCATAAAAAAATTAATAAACTCTTCTCGGATCTGCTTTGATTTCATTGTTAACAATCTACCCTTAAAACTGGTTGAACAAGGATGAATATTATCACGTGCTGGAGGGCTTGGGTACTGCTGTGAGGAGAGAATTATGCAATGCGCATGCTGCGAAGGGTAATTGTTGAATTTATACCCAAAACTCAGCCTTTTATGTAGAGTGGTCGCATGAAGATATTAATGATCATTTTATGTTTCACAGTGAGTGCTAACCTTTGGGCCGACATGGAAAAAACCTTAAAGAGTCTCAGAGCAAAAAAATCGTCGATTGAGTCGAAGACCTACTCTTCTTTTGCCACAGATGAACTCAAATACCTT
>Ga0257117_1001173_pt1 | contig 16312 bp, 13 predicted proteins | sample SI112_135mmetaG_FD_190157 | JGI IMG/M metagenome (GOLD analysis project Ga0257117, IMG submission 190157) | Marine microbial communities from Saanich Inlet, British Columbia, Canada - SI112_135m | ecosystem: Environmental > Aquatic > Marine > Inlet | place: Canada: British Columbia | collected... | reverse complement strand
CAGGTGAAATATCTCTTATCACCAGTAAAGGCCTCTTTAATCATTGCTACCCAAAATGTAAGATACTGTGCCATTTCTATAGATCCTAATCAAAGTAGTAGAAGAACTGTGGCATGGTATTGAGCTCTTCTTTAAGTACAAATACTCTTTTTGTTTTAAGAATTTGGTAAACTTCACTTTTTTCATCAAGTATGTTGCCAAATTTTCTGGCCCCTGTGGGACATGCCTCAAGGCAAGCTGGATACTGTTTATTTCGCGTTCGGTGGAGACAAAAAGTACATTTCTCCATGACGCCTTTAGGTCTGACTCTATTAGATAGGTAGGACTGCTCAGTATTTATTTTTGTACGGTCAAGTTGTGGTTCTCTAAAGTTAAAGTGTCGGGCCTCGTAAGGGCAAGCAGCTTGGCAATAGCGACATCCGATACACCAGTCGTAATCCACTACCACAAGGCCATCTTTTTCCTTCCAAGTGGCTTCTACAGGGCAAACCTTAGTACATGGAGGGGCATCACAGTGATTACACTGTACTGGCATATAAAACTTTCCAGATTCGGGAACAGAGTCGCCTTGATAGTACTTGGTCCCTTTTTCAAGGTTCATGCTCCCAATGGGCATTTCAAGAACTTTAATATAGCTACCAATTTGAGGATCAATATTATTCTCTTCAGCGCATGCAGTGACACATTTTCTTGAGCCATTGCAAGTTGAGAGATTAAGACAATAAGCAAACTTCACACCTTCAATAACTTCAGGATCAGAAATTGTCACATCTCTTTGATACTTCTCTTTTGCTTCTTTTTGGATCCTGGCAAATACACTTTTCTTATCTTCAGCGTCCATCTCTTTGTAATGTTTTTGAAAAAACTTCGCAAAGGAGAAGGCCTGCGCTTTTTTGACAGGTATGACAGAAGCCGCTGCGGCCGTGGCTAGGCCTTGTAAGAAAGATCGTCTTTTTACTTGTTTGCCAATGGAGTTTTCCATTGCTTTACCAAGTCTATTTTCTAAGGATTTCTTTTTCAATGTTTGGCCCCTGTTTTACGGTTGGGGTGAATAGGGGGGGGATCAGCTTTCCATTGTGGAAATTTGGGAGCATGGGGGTTATGGCACTCTACACAAGTGTATCTGTGCTTTACGCCTTCCCAGCTACCAACTTGCTTGCCGTGGGCCCCAGATCTAAAGTCTGGGCCTTTTTCACCGTGGCATTGAATACACAGAAGGTGTGAGTCGTTGAAGCTAATTTTCTTTTCATTAATTAGCCTTAACTTGTCACGGTCGTTTTGATCGTGACAGAGCTTACAATTTTTCACATCTTCCATATGCTTAAATTTTAAATCTTCATGAGGTTTGGGCAGCGGAAAAGTGGGCGTGGAGGTTTTAATTTCCGAGTGGCACTTCATGCATGGAAAGTTGGGGACAGAAAATGTTCTGTCATCAATCACCACCTGAGCAAGTGCTTGGCCTACAAATAGTAGAGAAACTATAATCTTTGTAATCATCATCATACCATCTTAAAGCATAAGTTTGTGGGCCAAGCTGTCTTGATCCCTTATCCCTAATGTTCTTGCAGCGAGTTCATCCATCAACCAATCATCATAATCTTTTAGATAAGTATTTTCTGGGAAAGTGACTGAGAACACTTTGTGGGTTCCGAGGTATTTCCCAGTGGATTCCTCTGCAAAAAAACATTCAACTACAAATGTCTTTCCATGGGGCATCAGCGCTCCGTAAAGGCTAATGCCATCTCCTTCATAATCATTTTCATTCATTTTGGAGAAGATAGGCCAATTCATGACGAGAAAGATGCCGGTAATCTCAGGTGCAAATGCAGGCTTAAGATTTCCATTCTCGTCAAGCTTTAGGAAACTAGAGCCAACCGGCATTTGTTTTGTCTCAGAGGTTATCTCTTTTAAAACAATATTATCCAGGACTATAGTTTCCGTAATGGTCTCCATTATTTCTTCCTTGCCTTAAATTTTCTTTTTCTTTCGGCCCTTACTTTCTTTTCACTGTTACTCATTTTTCCTAAGAACCACTTGTGGTTGTCATGGTTTAGGATCTCATCGAGTTTTTTCTCAAGCGCATGGGCAGCTTCAACCTTCGAAGGATTCGAACTTGCGAGTCCCTTTTCTATAAGGTGTTTAAGCTCTGGAATGAATTTAACATAAAAGTGTTTGGCTATTTCATAAGTACCATGCCAGTGAGTGTAGTCAGGTCCCATCATCGCAGCGCCATGTCTGGCCCTTCTGCCTTCGTGGTGCCATAGCTCAAACCATATGAAATCTATCTTATTAGAGAATTTCACAGGACTAATTAAAGGCTTGGCCACTTTCATTAAAGCGATACCAGGCTTGGCAAATTTTTCATTGTAAAGAGTGATAAGAGCGTCGTATTGCAGGTAGAAGTTTCCTACGTACTCATTATTGTGACAGCTGACACAAACCTTTTTCATATTGGCACGTCTAGTTTTCCAATTGATGTTAGCGCCTGGAAGACCAAGTTTCGCATCAGACACTTCAGGTCTAATGGAAGTAGGTGGTCTGTTATTCCAAGAGATTCTCATGCCCACATCATGGGTCACAGGCATAGTTTTTGTAGCAGACATGTGACAAGTCGCACAGGTTGGCCCAGTATTATAGTCTTCACCTGGTATCCACTTGGGATTGTCTAGCTTCATCTTATGTTTGTTTGCTTGGTAGGCGATGCCGTGTTTTGACTCGTTATAGATTTCTAATTGAGGATGGTCAGGTCCCATGTGACATTTACCACAATTTTCTGGCTGTCTTGCTTGAGCAACGGAAAATTCGTGGCGAGAGTGACAGGCTGAACAAGCACCCTTTGATCCATCTGGGTTAATCCTTCCAATGCCTGTGTTGGGCCAAGTTGCTGGATCAAGTTTTCCATTTTTTAAAACTTTAACTTCAGAGCCGTGACACTGCCAACAGCCGCTGACAGCAGCCGCACTATTTCCGTTTGGAAAACCTTCTGTTTTAAAGCCTCTATTACCTTCGACAACCTCAGCTAAAATATTGTCAAGGGAGCCCAAAATATTTCCGGCCTCAACGTGGTGAGAGGATGCAAACTCTTTAACTTCCCTAGAGTGACATTTGGAACAGTCCTTAGGGGAGACGATAACAGAGATTCTTTTTTTGTAGTGCATGAATGCATCTTTGTCCGTCGCATTTGCTTGGTGACACTCATAACAGGACACTTTCCCTCTATAGTGTTTAGAGGCCCCCACATCTCTACAATGGCAGGTGATGTCTTTTTGTGACATTCTATACAAGCCTTACTCTCAGTAGAGAATTCGTTGGGCGTCGTTTTGGCGTGAACCAAAGACACAAGTGAAAAAGTAACTAACAAGGTTTTGAGAAATAGTTTGCTGAACACGTGACTCTCCGCATTTATAAGTGATTATTGATATCATTATTTTATTTACAATAACATGTTGAAATCATTCTCGTCTTAATTGTAAAAGATATAAATGATATAGGTCAACATGTGGTGAAGAAATATTAAATAGTGCGCGTCTAATTTATCAAACTAATCTCTGATCTATCGCACCCTATTTTGACCGATAAAAATAAGCCCCTTCTAGTAGGGGCTATAGAGTCTTGAGGGTTTCTTGATGAAGCTCATAGGTCTTTGAGAAAAATTCTTCTTTCTTAATTTTACCGGTATCAAACTTAACCAGCAAAATTTGCTGGGCCCTATAATCCTTGTTTTCTACACCGGCCCGACTTTGAAGTCTTCTCCAATTTTTTCTTCTCTCAACACAAAATAAAACCATGTGCCTTGATATGCCAACAGTTTTTCTCTTTCCGTTTTCATCTACAATATCTGTGTAGACGCCTACTACTGGTGTGTAGCTTCTATGGTTTAGGTCAAGGTAGCGTCTGTGGATGACATCTGCTTGGGTGATTCGAACCAGCAGATCGTCGAGGTTAATCATTTTGTTATCGTCAGTTAATTTGATGAAGTGCCTTCTAAAACGTCCTTCTGTGGCGGCCCACTGTACAACTGTGGCATCGTAGGGCCTTTTATTGCTGTCTTTTTTTGAATTCCAGTCTCTTGAGTTTCTGGGGTTTGCTTTGATATCAAAGGCCTCGTGATCGTTTTCACCTAAGATAGGATTGAATATAAACTCAGGGGCCCCTCTGGTATCTCTGACACTAATGGCCTGCTTTTGGCTCATATTGTCGCCAACTCCATGCTCTGGCTGGCAAGTTGTGAAGGATTGAATAAACGAAACTCCTCGGTGGAGAAGTCCATCTAAGACGGCCTTGTAGTACTTTCCAGCATTGGCCATAGAAACGGCGGCCACAAAAGGAGAGCCATGTCCCGAGGTAAATATTTGGGCCAACTCTTTTCTCTCTGTAAGCTTACCCTCTGAGTATTTACCGTATTGATTCATATCAAAACCACCAGGCATGATGGAGCTATCAGAGTTTTGACCTCCGGTATTGGAATAGACTTGGGTGTCGAGCATCAAAATGTGGATATTGGGTCTGTTTTGTAAGATCACCTTTGATACGTTTTGAAACCCAATATCTCCAAGTGCGCCGTCTCCTCCAACTGCCCAAACCTTGGGAAGCTCTAGGATTTCTAAATCACTCATTTGAGTGTCACTAAAATGAGTCAGAAATAGATAGTCATCCTGACCAAAACTATCAGCGCCAGAGAGAACTAAATTTGCCAGTCTCTCTGGAATTACTGAACGCCTTGCATGGTCCATGATAAAGCTTTCAGCAACAAGCCAGCCAATAGTTGCGCCGTCTTGAAATAGAGAGTTCATCCACGGATAGGGGTGAGGATTTGAAGGATGGGTTGAGCCATAAACAGTGTTACAACCTGTAGATGCAGTCATACTCATGACTGTCATTCCTTGGTGGTGTCCATCAATGACTTGATGGGTTTTATGATTGGCGGCATCTGTTTCGAGCACCGTGGAAAGGGCATCAATAAGATTTTTATCATTACCACTAAATTCTTTTTCAATTCTTTTTTTGGTTTCTTCCAAACTATCTGCGCCAATGCCCATGATTAAATGGGTGATGGCCAATTTAATATTTTCATAGCTAGTAGGATTTTTCTGGGAGAGTTTTTCAAGAGCTGCGAGTCCATTGGTTTTAATGGCACCCGCTACAGCTAGAACTCTTTCAATTTTTCTATCCCATACAGGTCTCATTAGCGCTTCTGTCATGGTCACAATACCGCGTAGGACTGATTTTTCTCCGCATCCAGCACAGGAGCCATCACCACTAACAAATGCCTGGTAGTGATCTTGTACCATTAGGTGATTGTGTAAAATCGCCGCTCTAGTTTCTTCAATGTTATCTGGATCAAATAGTCCTAGGTATTTTCTGGGAGTTCTTGGAAGTGTTTTGAAAAACTCCATGGCACTGAGATGCTCACCTCTAAGCTCAGAGTCTTCGTCTACCATTGTGAGGGCCTCATGATCTCCACATGCATCAACACATTCGGCGCAGCCCTTACACAGATCACTTACAAATATAGAAAATAGTCCACCTTCTCCAGGAGATTTCTTTTCAAGCATTTGAAAGATACTTCTAGTCTTTCCATAGCCCAGGGGGAGAGTTTTTAAGATTTTTTTGATTTCATCAAGCGAATCGTGGGAGAGATCTCCAAGTTTCATCAATTGTTCTGAAACCAAATCGTTAAAAGGAGTGATATGTTTGTCTGCTATAGACTTGTTCATTCCCTCTCTTACCACCTCCGTGATCTCTGTTACTTTGGCCATAAGCATTTTTCTATCTTTTTCAGAGCTTACATATTGGCCAAAAACCTTTCTCAGTACTACATCCAGATCTTGTGAAGTATTGGGTAGAGCTGTATCAGGACAGACATCAATACAACTCATGCACTGGGTACATTTATAGGGATCTATGACTGGTGTTTTTATTCTCGATACAAATTTCGAATTTCTTGCACCCGATGCCGCAGGCATTATCCCCGTTGCAGTGAGCGCCGAGGCCTTTTGATTATAGATATCTCCCTCAAGAAACTCTTCACTATATTTTTTGAAATCAAAAATAGGGGAGTATACGCTTGCGTCCCCAGAAGGTGTTCCATCAACACTTTTGACACTGCAATTTTGAGGAGAGATAATGTGTCCTTTAAGAGCAGAGTTATCAAAATCATCAACTTCTCCAAAAGGTATTTTTTTGGTTTTTTCAAAACCAGCTTTCATCACTTCCATATTGGATGCCACAACATCATCACCAAAACGTCCAAATTTCTTATGGTACTGCTTATTCACAGTATCTAGGAAGGTATCGTGATCAATACTGTGCTCTTTAAGAAATGTTGAAACTTGAAAGAAGGCACCGAGAAAACTATTTCCCTGCATTCTTGTTTGAAGGGCCTCATTACTGGTATTGGACTTGGCCACTTCAAAGCCATTAAGAGTGTAGAGTTTTATATCGTGATCAATCAATTGCTTTCGATACTTGGGGGGGATTCGCTGCCAAACTTCTTTGTCACTGATATTTGATTCCCAGATAAAGGCCCCGCCTGGCTTTAGGCCATTGAGGGGATTGGTATGGGTAAAGATTTTAGGGTCACAGCACAGGACAACATCCACATGGTTTAGATCACAGTTAACTCTAATTCTTTCACGAGCAACTACTAAGAAGTAATTGGTAGGAGCACCTTTTTTCTCAGAACCGTATTTTGGATTGGCAGAGATATGTAAAAGTTGCTTTGATTTGTCAGTGTTTAGCTTGGAGACCTCTGAGAGGTTTCCAAGAATTTCGGCCATGTTTTTACCTGTGGTAATGGCACCCCAGCCGCCAATAGAATGAATTCTAACAGCAATGGCACTTTCAGGGAGCAGGCTGACCACATCACTAGAAATGACTGCATAGGGGTGATTGACTCCTAAATAAATGAAGCTCTCTCCATCATTTGCAGCTTTTCCATCCATTCTTTTGGTTTTGCCTCTGACATACTCGTAGGCCCCCAAAATATTTTCCGGTCTAAAATCTCTCGATCCCAGTCCGTAAACCCCTTCAAATATACGGGGAACATCTTCTTCATTTAAAGTCGGAAGGTGGGCGTGACAATTGGTGGTGGCATTTTCACGGGCCTTGGAAATGGCAGCACGCACATCTCTTGCAATGGGGTTTGAGCCAGAGTTAGGCTCATCAGTTCTCTCAAGAATAATGACATTTTTCAAACCACTGATGGCCTCTATGATGGCCTTTTCGGGAAAGGGTCTTATGACATTGAGGTGCATGACACCAATATTATCATTGTGAGTTTCTTTAATGTAATCAATGGCCGCTTCTATATTTTCTGCACTTGAGCCCAGACTTAAAAAGACTGTGTCGGCCTTATCACAGTTGTATTTGTCTATAAGTCCATATTTTCGACCAGTGAGGTTATAGAATTCAGTATAGGCCTTTTCTAAAAATCCTAAAATATATTGATGAAAGGCACATCTTCTGGCGATAACACCAGTCATATAGTGTTCTTGGTTTTGAACAGAGCCCAATAGAATTGGATTTTTTAGACTATAGACTTCTGGAATTCTTCTACGTGTTGGGCCAAAGAGTTCTTTTTGTTCTTCTGTGGGAGTGTCGATAATATCTGAAGGGTGTCCCAGGTATTCTCTTATAAGCTCACTTTCAAGCTCAAGAAAAGTTCTTTCTAGGTGAGTTGTCAAAAAGCCATCTTGAATATTCATTCCAGGTGTTAGAGACAATTCAGTGACACGTCTTAGAATTAGGGTTTGGTCTACTGCTTGCTGGGCATCTTTGGCCATTAACATGGTCCAACCCGTATCCAGTGCGGCCATTATATCATCGTGTCCACAGTGAACATTAAGAGCGTGCTTGGTCAATGCCCTTGCACCAACATTGAGAACCATGGTGGAGAGTTTTCCTGGGGCGTGGTAGTACTGTTCAAGTCCATAGACTATTCCCTGACCAGAGGTAAAGTTGGAAACTCTTTTACCTGTTACTGAAAAGGCAATGGCCCCACCTTGAGCAGAGTGCTCTCCCTCAGCTTCAACGGCCTTAACCTGATCACCAAAAACAGTTTGGGTTCCAGCCGCCACTGACATTTCAAAATTTTCACCTTGCTCTGTACTGGGGGTTATAGGATAAAAGACTCCACAATCAGAAATTCTCGCCTCTGTTTTTGAAACAAGTTGATTGCCATTGGTAGTCACTCTTTTTCCAGGGAATTTAAATTCTGGCATTTTTATGTACTCCGCTAATTTTATGAACGTAAATAGTATATTATAAAGAACGCACAAACAAAACGAGATCCTTTGTGTTTTGTTAAGAAGAAGCTTTAAGCGAATAATCGCCCCATGAAAATTTACACTGAATCATATTCAATTTTTGAGATTCAGACCTGATCAATAATAAAAAAGAATATGCGAATTGTTGTGTGACAATAGAAGCATTTTAGGCAGCTTTTATTGGCAGTAATTCAATAAATTTTATTTCCTTAGGTTTCATGAATTACAGCAGCTTGCCCTCTTCGGTCAAAGGAGGAGTCCAAATTGGTTCACAATATAGGTAATGATTCACTTGTAAAAAACTGGCAAGTGAGAAAACCAAAAAGGGGAACGTTTATGGGAACCATTAAGAGTGTGATTGTGGCCATGGCCTTAATTATGAGTGCAAGCTATGCCTTTGCTGGTACGAAAGAAGCTTTCTGTCCACCCGGATCAGTGCCTGCTCCATCTGCACCAGGTTCATTGAGGTGTGTTCAAGCTGGTGCTAAAATCGAAAAATACAAGCTTCCAAGAAAGGGGAGTAAGTGTGGTCCACTAGGACACGCTAAAATTAGAGAGTTAAAAAAGTCACACGGTGTGTTTAAAAGAGGTTTTGATTATTGTGGTCTCAGAAATAATTATTCAGGTGTTCAGGTGGCCGCTCTTCCAAAGCTTTGTAAGCCAATTTACAAACATCTTCCTCTTGTAAAAAGAGACGTGAGGAGTGGAAAAAGAGATTATTGTGTCTATGGAACGCCTAGAATTAAAAAGGTTAGTGTAAAAACTAGAAACTGGTAAATTTATCCAATAAATTTTCAGAAAAAGAGGGGAGTTTTTTAGCTCCCCTTTTTTATGACACGCAGAGTTTTGAATAACTCAATGGCAGTTCCAGTCGTGCCCTGAGTAATGAAACTTGTGTATATGACATTGGTCATGGAAAATAGGATCAGACCGCTGCATATTTAACACTAGAAAAATGAAACCACGATGTGGTAAAACTAAGATATTCCTTACCTTGAGGACCTAAAGCGAGACAGCAATGGACTTAAGGCGGTACGGCACACTTGGAAACGAGTTTGTTTCCCGAATTTGGAGAGGAATGGAAATGATATCTTCTGATATGGCCTTTCATGAAATCATGGATAGGCAAATTGTTTTGGGCAAGAAGGCTTGCTCAGTTTTTGATTCCCTAGGACAAGTACTCTCCTGTGATGTTTTCTATGAAAACAATGGCCCCTCTTTTGATCGTGTGGCCATGGACGGAGTGGCCATAAACTTCCAGCAACGTATCGCAGGAAATTTAACCACCCACAAAATTGAAGCTGTCCAGAGGGCCGGTACGGAAAAGCTAACACTAAAACACCACGGTTGTGCCATTGAGGTGATGACTGGAGCGATTCTTCCAAATGGTGTTGATACTGTTATCCCCTATGAAAGATGCACCATCGAAAGTGGGAGTGTCAGCTTTGATCCCCAATATGATTTAAATATGGGATCCAATGTCCATAGAAAGGGAAGTGATTTCAAAAAAGGAGATCTTTGTCTAAAAAGATCATCTCCTATCAGTGCTCCTATGATTGGCACTATTGTTTCACAAGGAGTCAGTGAGCTAGATGTGGTACGTACTCCTTCAATTTGTGTGGTCAGTACAGGTGACGAGTTAGTAGAGCTAGATGCCACTCCTTTTGAGCACCAGCTTCGCAGATCTAATCCCTACGCCATAAGATCTGTTCTAAGTGATTACGGAATAAAAAATGTTGAGTTAAGCCATATTGTGGACGACAAAGAGATCCTCTATGAAAAGCTTGGGGCAATCATCAGTGACCACGATGTGACCATTATTACTGGTGGAGTGTCCATGGGGAAGTTTGATTTCATTCCCCAGATTTTGAGTGATCTAAAAGTTGAAAAAGTATTTCATAAAATTAAGCAAAAACCCGGAAAGCCAATGTGGTATGGAGTTAATGCAAGTGGGGCCCAAGTTTTTGGTCTTCCTGGCAATCCTATTTCCTCGCTGGTTTGTCTTATTCGTTATGTGGCCCCAGCTCTTTTAAAGGTCTCCGGTCACGGTTATCATCAGCGCTTTGTAAAACTCAGTCAAAAAATGAGTTTTAAAAAAGAGATGACTTACTTTCCACCTGTCATTGTGAATATTGATGATCACGGTCAGCTGTGGGCAACCCCGATTGAATTTAATGGTTCAGGAGACTATGCGTCGCTTTCTCACAGTAGTGGGGTCGTTGAGTTATGTAGTCACAAAGAGCATTTTGAAAAGGGCAGTGTTGTGCCTATCTTTCTATGGAGAAAAAATCTATGAAAAGTCTTGTCGATCAGTCTGGAAGACATATTCACAAGCTAAGACTGGGTCTTTTAGACGCTTGTAATTTTCGCTGCCTTTATTGTATGCCAGATAATCCAGTTTTTATGCCTAAGAAAAATTGGATGAAAAGAGAAGAAATTTTTCGCCTTGCCAGTGTCCTAAATGGTCTCGGTATTGACGAGATAAGACTGACCGGAGGCGAGCCTACACTGCGTTCAGACTTCGTGGATATTGCTGAAGATATCTCAACTCTACCTCTAAAAAAGCTTGGTATTACCAGCAACGGAGTTACACTCGCTCCCCATTTAAAACGACTCCAGCAAACAAATTTAAAATATATTAATTTAAGTTTAGATAGTTTAAATCGTGAAAAATTTAAAGAGCTTACAAAGATGGACGCCCTGGAAGAAGTGCTTAAGTGCATCTTCACAGCAAAAGAGTTGGGTTTTTCAGTGAAAATCAACACAGTGCTGATGAAGGGATACAACGATGACGAGATTCACCGTTTTGTAGATTTTTCTCGTGAGTACGATATTGAAATCAGATTCTTAGAGCTTATGAAAATTGGTGTGGCCAGATCATTTTTTGAAAAGAGATTTGCTCCCATTGATGTGGCCATTGATGCAGTAACAAGTCGATTTGGCACAACAGATGTGATCTTGCCAAAAGACTCCACTTCTTTTGCCTATGATATTGAAGGAGGTGGCAGAATTGGATTTATTGCCTCTGAATCTAGACCCTTTTGTCACTCATGCTCTCGTCTTAGGCTAGGCCCTGATGGATGTATCAGACCTTGTTTAATGCTCGATAGTGGCTTTTCTCTAGTAGGGAAAAATGAATCAGAGATAGAATCACTTCTACATAAAACCATGGCCTTAAAACCAGTAGATCGAATTGAGTCTGTCGCCCAGGCGATGTACCAAATTGGAGGATAGATGGGAGAATTTACCCATGTTGATGAAAACGGCACTCCCAAAATGGTGGATGTTTCACTAAAGCTGCCTACAAAAAGAGTGGCCCATGCACGTGCCACCATTGAGCTTACTGAAGAGATCTGTTCTCACTTTAAGGGAGAAGAACTTTACACAAAAAAAGGCCCAGTCTTTCAAACCGCCATTATAGCGGGAACTATGGCCTTGAAAAAAACCAGTGAGCTGATTCCTTTTTGCCATCCCATTGCTATTGAAGGGGCCAAATTGCAAGCTAACCTAGTAGGCACAAGCGTGGTGATTGACTGTGTTGTGAATACAAGTGGAAAGACAGGTGTTGAAATGGAGGCCTTAATGGGGGCACAAATGGCGGCCTTAACGATCTATGATATGTGCAAATCCTTTGGACACCATATGGAAATTAAAAGTATTCACTTAGTAGAAAAAAAAGGGGGGAAGAGTGACTTCAAAAGGGTTTAACTTTATCCACCCACTAGAGATTGCTTTTTGTGGTTACTCGAACTCGGGAAAAACCACTGTGATCTCTAAATTAATTGAAAGATTTAGTAGTGACTTTCACGTAGGCTACTTTAAGCACGACGCTCATCGTTTTGAGATGGATCATCCCGGAAAAGATACCTTTAAGGCCACTGCTGCCGGAGCGAAAACTGTGGTTATTAATTCTCAAACTAAGAGTTGTCTTAGTTTTGAGAAGTCGATTCCGTCTCGGCTTTTGGCCTCACAGTTTATCGATTGTGATTTTGTGCTATTAGAAGGGCAGAAAAAATCAAAAGTTCCAAAAATTGTTGTTTTATCTCACGAGTCGCATAAACGTGATGAGATGATTCAAATGTCTGATGCAGGAGAGTTAGGAGAGGTCTTGGCCTTCATCGGAACCGACGATAAACTTTCTTTATCTGCACCATATTTCCACCGCGATGATGTTGGTAATCTGGCCCAATTTGTTCTGGACCATTTTCAGGCGCAAGTGTTGGCAAGACCCACTAAGGCCTTGATACTTGCCGGTGGTAGAAGTAAAAGAATGAACTCCGATAAAGGGGCCTTGTCATATCACGGGAAATCTCAAGTATCTCATCTCTATGATCTGATCAAAGAGTTTTGCAGTGAAGTCTTTGTCTCTTGCCGAGATGATCAGGCACAGGCCTCGCATATGGACGGAATTCCTAAAATCTTTGATCTCATTAAAGACAAAGGTCCCATGGGAGGAATTATCTCGGCCATGGAATATGATCGACAGGCAAATTGGCTAGTTGTTGCATGTGATCTTCCCTTTCTAAACCAGGGAACTCTTCAGAAATTATTTAATGATCACAACCCCTATAAAGTGGCCACGTGCTTTATCAACCCTGAGAAAGGATGGCCTGAGCCTCTATGTACAATTTATTCCCCAAAGGCCCGCGCCAAACTCTATCAATATATGGGTATGGATATGAATTGCCCTCGCAAGGTTTTATTTAATAGTGAGATATGCGCGCTTGAGTTAGACGACCAGTTAGCGTTAGAAAATGCCAATACGCCACAGGCCTTTGAGCAAGCTATGAAAAAAATTGAGCACCACAGTGGAGAGTTAATATGAAAATTAAAGTGAAATACTTTGCCATGCTTAGAGCAAGTGCTGGAAAAAGTGAAGAAGAGCTCGAAACGACTGCTTCAACTCCCAGTGAACTATTTGGTGAACTTAAAGAAAGGTACAATTTTAAAATTGATCACCATCACTTAAAAGTTGCTATCAATGAGTCCTATGCTCCCTTTGATCAAAGTCTTTGTGAAAGTGATACCGTTGTCTTTATTCCACCAGTGGCCGGAGGTTAGTCTTGTTTGCAATTGAAAATACACCTATTGAAAAATTGAGATCTCTTTCCACCGATGTTAAGTCTCATACGGGCGGAGTGGTTATTTTTGAAGGCCTTGTTAGAGATATTAATGATGGAAAGAAAGTAAAATCCCTTGAATATCAGGCCTACAATGAGATGGCCTTGAAAGTAGGGGCCCAAATTATGAAAGAGGCCATGGGGAAATTTGATATCATAGATGCCAAATGTATCCACAGAACCGGTCACCTTCAAATTGGAGAAATGGCCGTTTACGTCTATTCTTGTTCAGTTCACAGAGAGCAATCTTTTCTCGCCACTCAATATATTATTGATGAAGTTAAAACTAGAGTTCCTATTTGGAAGTGTGAGCACTATGTGGATGGGGAGCCAGAGTGGGTGGCCTGTCATAAGTGTGGAGAGCACACTCACAATTAATTATTTCTTTAATTGATGCGAAATACTTGATAATAAAAAATCATAGGACGATCACCATAGCGCCACATAAAAGTTAGTAATTCCCTGCCATGAGCTCGGTGAAAAGTAGTGTGGTTTTCAGACACATTCTAAATGAATTATATTTACTCATAATTTATTTGATACTCATTAAACTTGTGAGGCATATTGTTGGTAAAAAAAGAAATATTGCCTACTTGGAAGGCCCTTAAGTTGTTGAAGTCGCATAGAATCTAAGGACTCCCTTATAATAGTTCAAACTCGGTTTTTGGACTCTTCACAATTTATTTATAAAGTGTGGCTCCAAGGTGCGCAAGGAACTTTACTAATGTATGTAGTCTTTCTAAGATATAAATTCACTTTTCTAGTGATTCACGCTGCACTCATTGCGCTAATGAGTTCTTGTGATTTTCAATTTCTGCCTGGTATGAGTGATGATGATGGAAACTTCTGTGACCTCTTTCCTGGCTCAGATACATGCAGTAAAGAAGCTCGCTCTGTCTCTATCTCAATTAGTGTGCCAACAGGATATTCTCCAGCCGCCTCATTGCCATCAGGACTATCCTTTGTTTCAAACACTGTTGGTGGTTCGGTAAATTATGGAACAGCTGTTGATATAACTTTCAAAAAGGACTGCAAATTAGACATAAGCTCTATAAACGGAAGTGTTGCGGCCAACCTTACGGATACATTAACAACAGGAGCTGACAAAAACGAAACCGTGACTTTTACTTCAAGTGAGGGAGGAGTAGACCTTACAGCAGGCACAAGCTTTAACGGTATTGCAAGTAATCCCATTAGCGTTTCTTGCGGAACAGTTCTTAATATAACGGCTTCTCATGCAAAATACCCCGATATTACGCACTCTCATACAGTGACCAAGACTGAAGCTATTGATCTAAATGGATGGATTAAATTCAACCCAGATTATCCAATCAAAAATCGAGATGTTTATATCTACGATGAACTCTCTGTAGCTGACAAAACGATCACTTTCTCTCATAATGGAGATAGCGTTACATGTTCGACAGATGGTGCAATCTATTTGGCCTGCACAACTGGTACGACCCATGAGTGGAGTAGCGCAACCAAAACTAATTATATAAAAATTACCAAGACAAATTCCTCCGATCTCATCTATACCTTTCATCCCAAAGACGATGCCGCAAAATCTGGTTGGATCACACTCACATGTGATGTTTCAGTATCAGATGGTGATAACCTTATGACGGTAAAGGAGATCAAGGAATATTTAGGCGGTGCCGGAACCAATATGTTTGATCACAGTCTCGGAATAAATGATCGAGTTATTTGTATTGATAATGGAATCGTAATTAACTCAACTCAGGTAGCCGACGGAGATCTTATAAGGGCCTATGGGAATGCTACTGGAAGACTTTACGTAGTAGCAAGGGAAGGCGCTACAGTAGAATTTAAAAATAGTGTTGCAGATGCTGGCTCTAATGCTAATCTCTATACATTTAGAATTTTCACTCAAAATGTCTCTTTAGTAGGGTTAAAAATAACTTGTACTCAAAATGCTATTGCACCAGGAGCCCACTGCCTCAATAGTAATGCCGATGGATTTCATTTAAAATATAGTGATATTACCACCTCGGGAGACACGACGAATATTATCTCTTATTGGAACCAGGGTAATAATGGAATTGTAATAAAAGATGTTACAATGACTAATAATGGACCGACACTTTCACATGGTTTTATAGGGGGAGGAAAGGTCATGGACATTGACAACTTAACAATTACCATCAACGGCGCCGGAAGGGCCCTTACCATACAAAGCCAGGGAAACAATGGAACGATCAAAAACTCTTCATTTAACTCTTCCACACTTCAGGCTTTTTTTTCCTACGGTCCGGGAAACCTAAATTTTTTAAATACTAGTTTTTACTCGTCTTCGGGACAATCATTCTATGTTCAAAATAAGGCCGCTACCGACGTAGATGGACTTGTAACATGTGATCAATGTACATTTCAGTCAGATGGTTCGAATTCCGTTGTAGTTCGAACAGATGATGTCGTGGGAACACCAACGATGAGGGCCTCAATAACCAATTCAGTATTTAAAGTTATTAATGCAGCTTTTAGCGCTGTTTTTGTTCAAGACGGCATTTTAAATTTAGATGGAAATAAATTCATTAACTATATAGGCTCTGTAAATGCTATCAATTTAGGATGTATCGCTGCCGACTGTGTCGCCGCCACTCAGGAGATAAATTCAACCTTACAAAATAATACTGCTTGTGGAAATATCCTTGCCAATAAATGGACGAGAATCCTAAAAGAGTATACTCCAAATGAAGGAAACTTTGATCCTAATGGACAAATAAATCACTCATCAAACACAGACATCCTTGACTGTGCCAGCTATGGTATTACACCTTAACTTTAACTTTAACTTTAACTTTAACTTTAACTTTAACTTTAACTTTAACTTTATAACTTAACTATTTAAGCTTCAACGTTTTTAAAAACGGCATTCACGACCTGAGAACTCTAGGATCCGTT
>Ga0257117_1001170_pt1 | contig 16325 bp, 16 predicted proteins | sample SI112_135mmetaG_FD_190157 | JGI IMG/M metagenome (GOLD analysis project Ga0257117, IMG submission 190157) | Marine microbial communities from Saanich Inlet, British Columbia, Canada - SI112_135m | ecosystem: Environmental > Aquatic > Marine > Inlet | place: Canada: British Columbia | collected... | reverse complement strand
ATCTCGCTGTAGAGCTGATCTAGCTCCTGTTTCTCATTTTGAATACTCTCTCGCACAGCCTTGACCCTACTCTCTGGCATATCTTCCAGCATATTCACTATTGCCTGAATATCTGGTTGCGTTTTATGCTCTATAGACCTAGTGATTATTTCGTCACCATACAATAAGAACTCAATAGAGACATCCAGCGCTCGGGCAATCTCTGGTAAATGTCTCGGCTTGCCTATCTCGTTTGAAAGTATTTTTTGTATACTCTGCTGGCGAACTCCTACAATGTCGGCCAGACCTGTTTGTGTTAAATTTTTACTCTCCATCAAATCTTTCATACGCTTAATGAATTCTTTTTTCATTTGTTTATGATACCTTACCCATCATATTAAATAAAACACAAATAAGGGTTGACTATACCCGTAAAAGTGTGTAGTATTGTATCTATTATGCAAGGTATAACCAAAACAGAAGAAGCATTTTTTAGAGCAAAAGGGCAGACCGCCCTCGCTAGAGCTATAGGTGTTCCACAGCAAACAACTCACAGATGGCAGCACGCTGGGAGAATCCCCGCTAAATGGTGTGTGAAAGTTTCCGCAGCAACGGAGTGGGTAGTAACCCCCCACGAACTTAATCCAGAGAGCTTTCCTTATGAATGGGACGGACTGCCCTCTCATCTCGCTAAACAATATCTCTGTAATAGAGAGGCGGTATAAGTTGCAGGATAGAGATATGGTGTCAACAACAGTTCGCCATACCTGGCAGATCGAGAGAGCACTTCCAACGCTTGCCCGGATATCAGGGTTTGGTAATAATAAATCTGAATACATTCGTAATCTCATAGATGTAGACCTCAAGAAAAAGTTAAATAAAGCTGCAGCCTATGCTGACCTTATCGACACGATGGGGAGTAATACTGAACATCACAATCAACCACAATCAACCACCGCAACAGACAAGGATAGACAATGATAGAGTGTGAGAGCTGCGGCGCAGCAGCAAGCAGCATCGACTGCAACGGAGAGTGTGATTGCTGCGCAACAGTTCGCCATCATCGCACAGTCCAGCATCTAGGCGCACCGCTCGACGAGCCGTGCGCAGACAGTGATCCGATTATCGCTAAAGATGTAATGATAACAGCGGCGTGGCTTCTCTCTATAACGGCAGGAGGGATTGTAACTATTCTCTTTATATTAGCGGTAGCATTAGCGTGAACGGATGGAGCGACATAACAGCATCAGCAATAGCCGCCCGCATAGAGGTGGCGATAGAGAGGATGGAGCAGGGGGAGCACGAGCTGGCAACAGCAGCACTACGCAGGATAGCGGCGTTCCTTCCAGAGCATACACTCAACAGCAGGCGAGCGGCAGAGGATTGGGTCAGTGGAATGCGTTCGTCGAGAGAGGAGAGGACAGAGCAGAGCGTAGAGAAAGACTGCAACAAGTGCCGGCTCTCTTGCGAGAATCTGTTGAGAGACATGTCCGAACAGTCTACAAGTTACAAGCTCTCGCCAGAGAGCTTCCCAAAAAACCCACCGCCCGCGGGAGACAGAGCGAGCGTGTCAGAAGATAAAAAAGTATTAAGTTGCTAGTAAATGATGCGAATGTGCGGCTATATGCAGCGATCTCCATTAAAAAGGTACTCCTGGCGACCTTACGCCTTGCGGGTAATTCGAGGCGCGGTCTTTTTTTAGCGTAGCGACCCTGTATATAGTGAACACGATAACCGAAGATGAGCGAAGATAAAAGAAGATAGCAGTATATATTGACATTTAGCGACATATAGAAGCAGCATATTAAAGAGAGGATGATATGGTAAGTATAGATGTGAGATCAAATATTAGAGATGTTGAGCGCCAACTCAGCAGAATCCAGCGCAAACAGGTTCCGTTTGCAACTGCGAAAGCATTAACACTGACGGCAAAAGATGTTCAAAAAGCAGAGACAGTGCAGCTGGTTAAAAAGTTAGATCGACCAACAAAATTTACTCAAAATTCAATAGCAATCACCCCAGCCAAAAAAAGCACCCTCGAAGCACGAGTTTTTATCAGAGATATTCAGGCGCAATATTTAAAGTATCAAGTCAAGGGCGGCACTCGTGCTGGCGTTGGAGGAAAGATCGGAGTCCCGACCCGCAATAAAAAACTAAACAAATTTGGAAATATTGCGGGCCGCCGCAAAGGTCTGGTCAAAGGGAAGAAGCAGTTCATCGCCACAATTAATGGAATATCTGGAGTCTGGCTGCGCACCGGAGGCAAGCGCAACAAGGGAGTTAAATTGATGGTCGCTTTTGAAAGCTCTGTCAATTATGAAAAACGCTTCCCTTTTTACAAGATCGCACAGGGCGTAGTCGCCTCCAAGTTTAAAAAGAATTTTGAAAAGACATTAATGCAAGCGCTGGCGACCGCTCGATGAGTGAATCAAACTACGAAAACTGCCTAGAGCAGTTGGCAACCTACGGGCTCGAAGTTGAAGAGCTTGTATTAGATAGGATAATCAGAGTTAAAGCACCTGGCGACCGCGCTGGCACAAAGTCAGGATGGTACAAAATACATCAAATCATCACCGAAAAGGGCGATCAACTCTATGTCGGCACTTACGGAAATTGGAAAGATGGTGCAGGTACTCAAAAAGTAGACATAAAGGGCCACTCAATCACAAAAGAGGAGCGGGCCTCCATCACTAAAAAGATGGTGGAGAACAAAAAACAGGCAGAGGCAGAGCGTGACCGCAAGGCAACTAAAGCCGCTCATGCTGCGCAAAAAATGTTCAACCGCTGCAGCGACAGCGGCGAATCCCCATATTTAGCAGAAAAAGGGGTGAAATGGTATCCTGGCGCACGCTTCTCACCAGCTGACTCACTCGTTTTACCAATGACGGGCGAGAAAAAAGAGATCGTAGGCCTGCAGATCATTCACGGCAACAAGGAAACGGTCAAGAAAAAGGGCAGAAACAAAGACTTCTGGCCACACGGACTCGCAAAAAAGGGATCTTATTTTCAGTTTGGAGGGATTCCGACCTGGATATGTCTTATCGCAGAGGGCTACGCAACAGCCGCAACCCTTCACGACGCAACAAATCTCCCTGTTGCGGTGGTTTGGGATGCAGGTAACATCACCCCAGCGACCGAAAATATCAAGAAACGCTACAAAAACACCCGCTTTTTAATCTGCGCAGACGATGATATCAACAATATAGGGCAAACTAACGCATCCAGAGCCGCAATGTCAGTCTCAGGAGCCTATATACTCCCTGATTTTGGTGAACAGCATAGAGCAGACAGAGAACAAGGCATAAAAGGCGACACTGACTTCAATGATCTAGCAAAAATAGCAGGTATTGAAGCGGTCCGCAACCAGCTGGAAGTTAAGATTGACGAATTAGGCTGGCGTGATCGAGCTGCGCTAGGTGCTCCTAGTGCGGGGCTCTCCACCTCGGGGGGCGGGGGAAATGGTCGAGTCAGTTTAGTTACTGTAGATCAGGCGCTTGAAAGGTTTAGTTTAGTTATACCGGGCAACGGAACAATTTTTGACCACGACCTGCGCAGACTTATCTCAAAATCAGATGCGCAGGATATGATGGTAGAGCGTGGCTGGCGACTAATGAAAGAGCGAGCAGAAATAGAGGGAATCAAACAAGTACAGATTGAGAATGTCGGGTTCGACCCCGTTGGCGATCAACCCAACATCACCTGCAACGGCTGGGGCGGCTGGCCCACAAAACCAGACAAGGGCAATCCCGAACTACTCCTAGATCTTCTGCAGTACCTCTGCAACTATGAAAAAGATCCAGAGATGAAAGTATACAATTGGATTCTCAAGTGGCTCGCATACCCAATTCAGAACCCCGGCAAAAAGATGAAAACCGCACTCGTATTTCACGGTGGACAAGGTACAGGCAAAAACCTATTTTTTGAAGCCTACGCAAAAATATATGGAGAGTACGCCCGCATCATCGACCAGCCAACAATTGATTCACAGTTTACGGACTGGGCATCACGCAAACTCTTTATGATTGCAGATGAAGTGCTGGCACGCTCCGAAGTCTACCATTCCAAAAACAGGCTCAAAGGTTTGGTGACAGGCGACAACATCATCATCAACACTAAAAATGTAGCAGCTTATGAAGAGCGCAACCATGTTAACTTTGTGTTTTTATCAAATGAGCACATGCCGCTGGCAATTGATAAAGACGATCGGCGTTATGTTGTACTGCGCACCCCTCCAAAAATGGATCTAAGTTTCTATAGTGAGGTCGCATATTCACTTAAAAATGAGAACGCTATCGCAGCGCTTCACGACTATCTACTTAATCTTGATCTCGGTGACTTCACCACCCATTCTAAGCCGCCGCACACACAGGCAAAAGATGACCTAATTCTGCTTGGAATGGACTCCCCGCAACGCTTCCTGCTCTCATGGACTAGTGGAGAAGTGGACGGCGTGCCTATCTGTCACTGCAAAACTATGGATCTCTATCAAGTATATCTGCGCTGGTGTCGAACCAACGGCGTGCGCTTCCCCAGAGAGTCCAATCTGTTCATAGGTGCAGTCAGCAAAGAAGATGGCTACAAAAAGGCAGATCAGCACGCTTATGAGAGTTTTCTTGACGAGCGCAACGGAAAAAAAGCCAAAAGACCCAGAGTGATCCTAATTCCTCACGAAAAATTAGAAGAGAAGTACCAGAAAAGAGCCGACGAGACAAAGGTGCAGTATATGACACGCTGCACTTTAGACTTTAAATTCAGTCAGGAGACTAACCATGAATAGAAAAACGCCCATTTTGCTGAGGGCTGCTGAGGGTATGCTGAGGGGTACGAAACAGCGCAACTCACGCCCAGAGCAGGACTGTTGATAGTGTTGAGGGGTGCTGACGGGGCATAACGCGCACGCGTGTATATATATAATATGGATTATTTTATAAAAAAAACATATATATGTACCCTCGCACCCCTCAGCAAAAAATAAAAGATAAATAAAACAGATGATTAACTACTGCTACCCCTCAGCACTACCCCTCAGCATACCCTCAACATACCCTCAGCAAAATAATCAACCAACGGAATAACTATGCTTTTAAATCAAACAGAGTTCGCAAACCATATCGGCAAAGCTAAATCCTACATCACCAAGCTTAAACAAGCAGGGCAGTTGGTAATGGTTGACGACAAAGTAGATGTAGAGCCCTCAATCGCCCTCATAGAGCAGAATAGAGATCACAACAGGGATGATGTAGTAGAGAGATGGGATGCGCACCGTGCCACCCAAAATTCAGAAGCCGCCAAAATTGTCAGTCAGGACGAAAAAACCGCCAACGCAGCTATCGCCTTCAACCTCTACCGCGCCCGAAAAATGAAAGCAGACGCCCAATCTGCAGAGCTAGACTACAAAAAAGCCGAGGGCAGCGTAATGGAAACAGTAGAAGTACGAGCCATCGCCGCCAACGCAGGCGCAATTTTACGCACCCAGCTCGAACGCATACCCGATCAGATCGCCCCAGAACTCTCTGTAGAGCATAACGAGGAGCGCATCCACGCATTACTAGCAGATCACATAGAACACGCCCTAAGCGCCGCTAGTAGGGCTATAAACTCAAAAATAGAAGAAGTCACAGCATAACTCAACAGGAGCCTCCCCACCATGCAGATTGAACAGATACCGCTTAAAGAACTTACCCCTTACACCCGCAACAGCCGCACCCACTCAGAAGAGCAGATCACGCAGGTAGTAGCCTCAATTGTAGAGTACGGCTGGACAAACCCTGTACTTATCGACGACAGCGGAATGATTATCGCTGGACACGGACGCACTATGGCAGCCGCCCGCCTTAAAATGACAGAGGTTCCCTGTATTCGCCTCAGCAACCTCAGTGAAAACCAGAAGCGTGCCTATATTATCGCAGACAACCAGATCGCACTTAACGCTGGCTGGGATGAAGCGCTTCTTCACGAAGAGCTCGAAGCGCTCAAAATAGAGGAGTACGACCTTCAACTTTTAGGATTCAGCGACGCAGAACTTGACGACCTCCTTACTGACACAGAAGAGGAGGTTGTCGAGCTACCCATCCCAGAGCCGCCAGTCAACCCAACAACCAAACTTGGAGAGATCTACCAGCTCGGAAACCATCGGCTAATGTGTGGTGACAGTACCAGCATTGAAGCGGTTGATAGGTTGATGGATGGGCAGAAGGCAGATATGGTGTTTACTGATCCGCCCTATGGGGTTAAGTACCAGTCGAATTGGAGAGTCAAATCGGATCAATTTGATGTACTTAAAAATGATGATAAGTTTTTAGATATTGCCCCAATTATTGATGCCTGCTCTACAGGGTGGGTATTCGTTTGGACGAGCTGGAAAGTGCTACCTCAATGGATTAATCAGCTCGAGGCGTTTGGGTATCCCACTAACCAGATTGTCTGGTCGAAAGGCGGTGGTGGCATTGGCGATCTAAAAAAGACATTCACAAGCGATTATGAGATTGCTTTAGTTTGGCATAGAGGTGCGGAATTATGCGGAAAGCGTGTCGGCTCAGTTTGGTCTATCGGAAAAGATGGCGCAAGCACTTATGTTCACCCCACGCAAAAGCCGGTTGAGCTAGGTATTGAGGCGATAGATAAAACCTCACGAAAAGGGGATATAGTTCTTGATTTATTCGGAGGCTCAGGTTCAACCTTAATCGCCTGCGAAAAAACCAACCGCAACGCCTACCTAATGGAGCTAGATCCAAAATACTGCGATGTAATAATCGAGCGCTGGGAAAACTTCACCAACAAAAAAGCGGTCAAGGTTCAATAATGCAGCCAGCCGCCCCCCTCTTTTTAAACTCTCTCGCCAAAGCGCTCAAACCCAGAAAGCGCCTTACGGTCTCCCAATGGGCAGACGCTCACCGCGTTCTCTCCTCAAAAGGTTCATCTGAAGCGGGCAATTGGAAAACATCCCGCACCCCATATCTTGCTGAAATAATGGACTCACTATCAGAGCGCAGCTCAACGCAGCGCGTGGTATTAATGTTCGCCGCCCAACTCGGAAAAACGGAAGTTGGCTTAAATTGGGTCGGCTACATCATGGACCACGCCCCAGCACCTGTGCTTGTTGTAGTGCCAACCATTCAGGTGCGTCAACGCTGGGTGAAGCAGCGACTCCACCCCATGCTAGATGAAACCCCCGTGCTTCGGCAGATATTTGATGTAAAGCGCAAACGAGACAAGGCCAACTCGGACGAAATCAAAGATTTTCCCGGTGGAATGTTGGTAATGGGTGGCGCAAACTCTCCCGCCTCTCTCGCCTCAATGCCGATCCGCTTCGTGCTTTGTGACGAGGTGGACCGCTTCCCGTGGGATGTTGGTGGCGAGGGTGATCCACTAGGTCTGATTGATGAGCGTCAAAAAACCTTCCCCCGCCGCAAAACCCTGCTCGTCTCAACCCCTACAATCAAACACGCCTCCCGCATTGACGCAGAGTATCAAGACAGCGACCAGCGCCGCTATTTTCTATCCTGCCCAGAATGCGCCCACGAGCAACATCTAGTCTGGGGTAATCTTGGCTGGAATAACGCACTAACCGAAGCCTGGTACACCTGCTCAGAGTGCGGAAGCGCGATCAGCGAAAGCCACAAAACCACAATGTTAGCCAATGGGCGCTGGATAGCTCAAAACCCCGAAAGCAAAACAAGAGGCTATCACCTAAACGGACTTTACAGCCCAATCGGTCTCGGCTTTAAGTGGGTAGAGTTAGCGCAGGAGTGGGCGAAAGTACACGCAGACCCTGCCCAACTGAAACGCTTTATCAACACAACGCTAGGCGAAGTCTGGGAAGATACCTCCAACACCCTCAAACATCAAAAACTAGAGCAGCGAGCAGAAGCGTGGCAGCAGAAAACTATCCCAACAGGATGCTATATTCTCACCGCAGGCGTGGACACCCAAGATAATCGCCTCGCAATTCAAATCTTAGGCCATGGACGCCAGGAAAAAGTGTGGGTTATAGACTACTTTGAAATGCCTGGTCATCCCGGCAGACCTGAATTATGGATGAAACTAACTGCCGTCCTCAACACCCCGATCATCAACCAACATGGACACGAGATGACGATCCAAGCCACCGCAATCGACTCAGGCGGCCACTTCACCCACGAGGTCTACCAATTTGTAAGAGGGATGAGCGCCCGCCGCCTGATGGCAATTAAGGGGAAAAATACACCAGGCGGCGCACTGCTGGCGGGTCGTCCATCAATTCAAGATGTCAACTATCGCGGCAAGGTCATCAAAAAAGGGGTCAAGCTCTGGTTGGTGGGGGTTGATACAGGCAAGCACACCCTTTACGCACGACTAAAAGGGGATGAGGATGTACCAGAAGCGGAGCGCATGATCCACTTCAACCAAGATTTAGAGCAAGATTATTACAAAATGCTAACCGCAGAGGTCTACGATCCAGAGAAAAACCGCTGGGTATTGAGAAAAGGGCGCAGAAATGAGAGCCTAGATACTTGGATATACGGAGTAGCCGCAGCGCACCATCCAGAAATAAGGGTTCACGCTATGCGCCAAAAAGATTGGGACCTGCTAAAAGAGCGCTTAGGAAGTGAACCGCAGCCAGATCAGCCAGAACTACCGGAACCGGAACTGCCAACGCCAACCCGACGCAAACCAACCCGCCGCAGAAAGGGCGGATTCGCTACAAACTTCTAAAAAATGGGCGTAGTTCAAAAAATCATAGGCGCAGTCCGCAGCCGCTTCAACAGCGAAATGGAGCAAGAGCGGCTAGAGATGCTCCTCCAAGATTTAGAGGATGATATCTGCAACAAACTCGGAGGAGAGAGCCGTTACATCGAATCAAAACCCCGAACCGCATACGCCAAAAGAAACGCAGAGATCAGAGAACAATTTAACGGGCAAAATATGAGAGACATCTGCAACAGCTACAATGTAAGCAGAGCCAGAGTCTATCAAATAATAAACGAATAATACCTGCAGAATAATTAGTCTAGCGTTTTGCACTAAAAACTAGACTGACATTTCTCTATACTGAAGGGAATGTCTAATAAATTTAACTCAGCCAACTACCCAACTACCGCCGCCAGCCGCATCATAGCTGGTGACCGCACCGCTTGGAAGATTACCGAGCTCTCTGCTGACTACCCTACCGACGAGTACACGCTAAAATATGCAGCTCGTTTAGAGAGTGACGGCAGTACTGAAATTGAGATCACAGCCACAGGGTCAGGCGACAACTATCTGATTGAGCTAGAGAGCGCCACAACTGCAGCTTATAGCGCAGGGACTTATCAATGGCAGCTCTATATAATTAGAGACAGCGACAGCGAGCGCATCACTATCACAAACGGGAGCTTCGAGGTGATCGCTAATCGCGACACCAGCAGCACAGATCCTCGCTCTCAAAATAAGATTGCACTTGATGCAATTAACGCAGTTATGAGTGGGCGTGCCAGCAAAGATCAAGAATCTTACTCAATCGATGGTCGCTCGCTCTCCAGAACCCCCATCTCTGACCTTATTCTGCTGCAGAAGCATTATAAAAACGCAGTCGCAAGAGAGCAGAACGCAGAGCGTATCCGCAAAGGTCTCCCCTCAAATAGAGTCATTTTCACAAGGTTTGGATAATGGGAATAATCGCAAAAATATTTAAAAGAGCCCAACCATCCAAGTCCCAGCGGAGTTATGCTGGGGCAAAAATTAACCGCCTCACATCTGATTGGACAATGCAGAGCGGTCATATTAACGACACCCTGCGCCACGACCTCGCAACCTTGCGCGGACGCAGTCGTGACTTGTCACTTAATAACCCTTATGTCGGTCGTTATTTTAACCTGCTGAAAACTAACATTATTGGCGGAACAGGGATAACGCTGCAGGGAATGTCAGTCAACCCAGATGGCAAACTTGACACCAACGCAAACGAGAAACTAGAGCAAGGGTGGAAAGAGTGGGGCAGTCAATACGCATCACTTGATGGGCGCTCCAATTTTTTAGATATCGAGAGGCAGGTAATTGAGGGGGTCGCAAGAGATGGAGAGGTGTTTATCCGCTCTCATCGCATCGTGGGCGATAACCCTTTTGCATTTACTCTTGAGTTGATCGACCCCAGCAGAATTGATGAAACTCTAAACGAAGAGAAGCTCAAAAACGGCAACTCAATCCATTTAGGTATCGAGTTTGATAACCTGGGCCGCCCTATCGCTTACTATCTAAAAACTCGCACCGCTCACGAAAACAGTACATATCTGCGCGGCACGAGCTATACCCGCATCCCTGCAGAAGAGATTCTCCATATTGGCAAGCAAGAGCGACCAGGTCAAGTGAGATTCGCTCCTTGGATAGCCTCAGTAATGGGAGCTCTTAAACAGTTGGACGGTTATCAGGAAGGTGAGCTGATCGCTGCCAGAATTGCCGCATCTAAGATGGGATTTTTTACAAGTCCTGAGGGTGAGCAGTACGGCGAGGAAGATGCAGGCGGCTCATTAGTGACAGAAGCAGAGCCGGGAATGTTTGAACAACTGCCAGAAGGGTGGGATTTTAAGTCATTTGACCCACAACACCCAGCCGGCAACTATGCCCCATTCGTCAAATCCACGCTGCGCACGATTGCTGCAGGATTGAATGTCACTTACGCCAGCCTTGCCGGGGATTTAGAGTCAGTCAACTTCTCCTCAATTCGTCAAGGTGCGCTAGAGGAGCGCGACCGCTGGAGAGCAGATCAGAAATGGCTAATCGACCGCCTCCACCGCCCTATCTACAGAGCGTGGTTACAATCTGCGCTCTTAACTCAAGCGGTTGCGCTCCCTGCAGAGAAATATTCAAAATTCACCCGCATAGAGTTCCGTCCTCGTGGTTTCGGCTGGGTCGATCCGTTAAAAGATATGAAAGCCGCAGCAGAGGGAATTGCGATGGGCGTGCAGACTCGATCAGAAGTTTGCGCAAGAGCAGGCGTAGATTTTGAAGATGTAGTCGAGCAGCTCGCAAGAGAGCAGGAGCTTCTTGATAAATATGGAATCAAGCTAGGGGCAGATGAGTCTCCAACCGAACAACCCGCAACGAAAGAGGAAGTAGCAGATGCAGCAGACTAAACTAAAAACAGGCACGCTCAACCGCTCTTATGAGCTAGATCGTGCAGCAATTAACAAAGAGAGCAGAACGGTAGATATCGCATTCTCTTCAGAAGAGCCAGTGGATCGCTGGTTTGGTACCGAGATTCTTGACCATGAGAGTACTAGCGTGCGGCTTGGACGGCTGCGTGATGGTGCGCCACTCTTGTTCGGGCATAACCACTCCGATCTGATCGGGGTTGTAGAAAAAGCGAGTATTGATTCTGACAAAAAGGGCAGGGCAACTGTTCGATTCGGCAAGAGCGAGCGCGCAGAGCAGATGTTTAACGATGTGAAAGATGGGATCCTCCGCAATGTGTCGGTCGGATATCGTATTCACAAATTTTTAGTAGATGAAGAGACCTCTGAAAATCGCGCAATCGATTGGGAGCCAATGGAGATTAGCATGGTCACTGTACCAGCTGACGCAAGCTCGCAAGTTGGGAGAGCTGATGAGCCAGAGGGCGAGCATCAAACAAATTTAACTTATATAGAGAGAGCAATTATGTCAGAAAAACCAGAAGCAGTTGCTGCAGTTGTTGCAGAGCCAAAAATCAATATCGAAGAGGTCCGCACTACCGCTGAAAGCAATGGCGCAAAATCGGAACTTGCACGAGTGCAGTCAATTTTGGACGCAGGCAGTGAGTACAGTCAGCCAGAGTTGGCACGCCAATTCGTGAAAGATGGAAAAAGCATCGATGAGATGCGAGTTGCAATTTTAAATGAGATCAAAACCAACCCAACGCAGGAGCGCGCAGAAATGGAAACACCTAACCTAGACTTGTCAGAGAAAGACAAACAAGAGTATTCACTATTCCGTGCAATCAACGCATCGGTCACAGGAAATTGGAAAGATGCAGGCTTCGAGCTTGAAGCCTCAGCAGCGATTGAAGATAAACTAGGGCGTTCAGCTCGTGGCTTCTTCGTGCCAACTGATATCTTTAATGGTCAGCGTGCCGCGATGAAAACAAGCAGTTCTGCTGCTGGTGCAGAGATGGTCGGAACAGATCACCTTGGCGATAGCTTTATTGACGCACTAACTAATCGCTCAGTAGTAGCTGGCGCAGGCGCTCAAATTTTGGGTGGACTACAGGGAAATATAGAGATTCCAAAACTCACTACAGGAACAGCATGGGGCTGGGTCGCAGAAGATGCAGATGCAGCTGATGCAGCAGCAGTAACAGGCGAGCTTGCATTGTCTCCTAAAACCGTATCTGGCGGCGTAGCAATGAGTCGCAGACTGCTTAAACAGAGCTCACCAAGTGTTGAGCAGATGATCCGTAACGATATGGTTCGTGGAGCAGCTCTTGCGATTGATCTAGCAGCCCTCTCTGGTTCTGGTTCAAGCGGTCAGCCAACAGGCATCACCAATACTACAGGCATCGGCTCTGTTACGGGCGGAATCGCAGACTTTGGCGCAATGGTAGACCTCTGGTCAGCAGTTGCAGTTGATAATGCAGCAGCAGAAGGGATGGCGTATGTGCTTAACGCAACTAACGCTGGAACTCTAATGCAGACAGCAAAAGATAGCGGCAGCGGCATCATGGTGCTAGAGAATGGCAAGATCAACGGCTACAACGCAATCATCTCTAACCAGATGGCGACTGGCACAATGGTCTTTGGTGACTTCACTCAGCTAGTGATCGGAATGTGGGGCGTGCTAGATATCGTAGCAGATACAGCAACAAAGGCAGCTGCAGGCGGACTAGTTCTGCGTGCGTTCCAAGATGTTGATATCGGCGTGCGTCACGCAGAGAGCTTCGCAAAAGGAACAACAGCCTAAGCGATAGAGTAAATACCCCTCCACCTTAATCGGTGGGGGAGTTTTTAACCAAAGCAGACAGGAATAGACAATGAAAATAAAAGCATTAGCAAATGTCGGAGCAAGTGGCAAATCACTTAAAGCTGGCAAACAGGCAGAAGTATCAGACCGAGATGGAAAAATCTTAATCTCACTAGGAAAAGCTGAACTCGTAAAAAGCAAAGCAGCACCAAAGGCAGCACCAAAAACAGAAGCAGTAGAAGCAGTAGAAGTAGCCAAATAGGGCAGAACAATGAGCTTTACAGAAGATTTAACCCCATTTTTTGACACCGATGACTTTGCCGATACAGCAACGCTCACCATCGGCGGAGGGGCGGGCGTCTCAATCAATGTAATCTTCAATAAAGAGTGGGATCAAGAGCGCCTGGGTGACGCACCGTTCTCCGGTGTCTCCGCAGTCGCAACATGTCAAAGCAGCGATCTTGATGGCGTAAATTCAGGCGACACGCTCGCAATAAGCGCCACAACTTACACTATCACAGATACAAGGGATCTTGGTGCGACTTCACTGCTGGTGCTGAGAACATAAAATGGCAGATCATATCCGTAAACAGATCCGCGATCAGCTCGCCACAGAGCTTACAGGTTTAACGACCACCGGCTCGAATGTGCATAAAGCGCGACTCTATCCGTTGAACGACAGTGACCTCCCCGCTATTAATGTGGTAACTGCTGCAGAGACAGTTAGTGAGCATACAATGGGAGCTGATCCCGTACTAATCAGAGAGTTAACTCTCAACTTGGAGGGCTATGTTTCTGTATCAACCACCGCTTTCGACACGCTAGACACGATATCTAAAGAGATAGAAGTCGCAATGGCTACGGATATCACCCACAGCGGATTAACACAAGATACAACTTTAATCAGTATGAGCGCCGCATTAAGTGGCGAAGGTACGCAACAGGTCGGCGTAATAACGCTCACCTATAAATTGACTTATTTTACCGCTATGTCCACTCCGGATATAGCAATTTAACCAGGGAGCAGCAAAATGGCAGCACATCACGGAAATAGCGGATCGGTAAAGGTAGGCAGTAATGTCGTTGCGCTGATCCAATCTTACAGTTATGACGAAAATATAGACCTAGTCGAAGCAACATCAATGGGAGACACTGAAGAGACATACATCTCAGATGGGATCACAAAAGGCGGCGGCAATGTTGAGTGCTATTGGGACGAGACCGATACTAACGGGCAGGGCGCAATGACTCCAGGCTCAACAGTTACTCTCCACATTGGACCAGAAGGATTAGAGAGTGGCGACACTGAGCGTACCGGGTCGGCAAAAATTGAAGCATTCTCTATAAGTGGATCAAAGGGCGATATTGTCACCGCTAGTTTCACATTTAAAGGCGTACTAGATGAGGCGACTGTCGCGTGAGTTTAATTAATCAAGCTACCTCGCACTACTCCATTATTCGTAAAGCGACTCCACGCAAATTGGAGATTCCAGCCTGGGAAAAGGATGGGGTAGCGCCTGTAGTCTATATTCGCGCTCACATAAATTTGCGCCAGACTGCAGAAATTCTACATCTAACTCAAACAGGAAAAGAGGCAGAGGCGTTTGCCCTCACTCTAATCTATAGATTGATGGATGAAGAGGGGAAGCGAGTATTTCGCCTCACCGACAAAGATGCGCTTATAGATCAAACCGATCCAGAAGTGCTGTCTGATATTATCAACGCCATAAACAGTGACGATAATGAGGATGAGGACGAGATTGAAAAAAAGTAAAAAACGATCCTGATCTGCAGTGGATGTACCGTATTGCAGAGCACCTCCACAAGACAGTGGCAGAAGTGGCAGAGATGGATTTAGATGAGTTTAGAGGCTGGATTATCTGGCTTGGTATGCAAAAATAAGGAGTAGCAAGTGGCTGGGCTTAGCAATGTAAGTATTAAAATTATCGCCAAAGATCGCACTAAACGAGCTTTCCGTTCAGTAAAAAAAGGCGTAAAAAGTGTTGCTACTTCTCTATTTTCGCTGAAAACAGGAATGATATCCGCTGCAGGAATTGCGGGTATAGGTTATCTTATTAAAAGATCACTCGATGCTAGTGACGAGTTGATGAAAATGTCACGCACAGTAGGCGTAAGTGCAGAAGCGTTGCAGCGACTCCGTCATGCCGCATCTCTTGCGGGAGTTCAATCCAAGCAGCTTGACAAAGCTATCCAAAAATTCGCAGTTAATATTGCCGATGCAGCTAAAGGAACCGGCGAAGCTAAAGATGTATTCGAGAAATACGGCATCGCAACCAAAAAAGCAGACGGCTCTCTGCGCTCCGTAGGATCCGTGCTTGGCGATACTGCGGATATGCTCAAAGGCGTGTCGAACGCTACCGAACGCGCAGATATAGCCTACTCGCTGTTTGGGGCAAGAGGCGCAGGTTTAATTAATATGCTGCAGGGCGGCAAAGTAGCACTGCACGACACAATGCTGGAGGCAGATAAGCTCGGTTTAGTGATCGGCGAGAAAACCCTACTCGGAGTCGAACGCGCAAATGATGCAATGATGCGTTTTGGCGCATACCTCTCAGGCACTTTTAACAAGATCGTAGCTAACCTAGCGCCAATTATTGAGACTATAACAGACTCTCTGCGCGGCTGGATAGAGGGTAAAATTGATTCAAGTGGCGGAATGGGTAAAGCGGTAAAAGAGATGACTGTTGCGGTTGTTGACGGTTTAATCACTTTTTTAGAGTCGCTAGAGCAGATGTCATTAGCTCTCAACAAGTTTATCTATGATATGCAGGCCGCTATATATGCCTGGCGTGAGTTTATACCAGGAATGGATGACATGGCGAAACCTGTCCGCAGGGCGGCAATCAGTCTGGACGGCCTGCAAACTAAGCTATTCATACTAAAACTGCAACTAGAAAGCACATCCACCGCGTCGGAAAAAACATTTACAGATTTAGGAGAAGATTCAGAGACAGGCACTAATAAAGCTAAAAAGAATCTGGTGGAGTTATCCGATACCGCAAAATCCGCAATGGCATCGGTTAAAAGCTCTATAGAATCAAATCTCACAGACGCTCTAATGAAAGCGAAAACCTTTGGTGATGCGTTCAAGAGCATAATGAATGAAGTCGCTCGTCAGATTATCAAAAACCAAATAGCAGCCCCTATCGCAGAGGGAATTAGTGGCTCATTAAGCGGACTCTTCAAAGCTAATGGCGGCCCAGTTCGTGGCGGTAGCTCCTATATTGTTGGAGAGCGCGGCCCAGAGCTATTTACACCTGGCAGCAGTGGCAACATCACCGCGAACAATCAGCTCGGCGGCGGAGGAGTTGTCAATGTAACCTACGCTCCACAGGTTAACGCACTAGACCCACGCACAGCGGCTACGGTTATCGCACAGAACGCACCAACAGTTGTAGGCATAATCAGACAAGCAATGAATCGCAACGGGAGAG
>Ga0257117_1001166_pt1 | contig 16359 bp, 14 predicted proteins | sample SI112_135mmetaG_FD_190157 | JGI IMG/M metagenome (GOLD analysis project Ga0257117, IMG submission 190157) | Marine microbial communities from Saanich Inlet, British Columbia, Canada - SI112_135m | ecosystem: Environmental > Aquatic > Marine > Inlet | place: Canada: British Columbia | collected... | reverse complement strand
GAATAGCCTTGGTGGTACTTCACTAAAATTATTCAGCATCCCTAATTAAATTTAAAGTGCAGTGGCCCTAGCAGTACTTTATGGGTGCAGTATTTGGGCGGTAAAAACGTGGTAAGCTGCTGGAGCGCTTGGAGGTTAGAAGTGATGATTGAGAAAATGAGTGATGATAAATTATTAAAAAGTGTTCTACTAGAAGTTAAAAAAGAGCTTTTCCCTAAATTAAAAGTCTCTAAAAAAATCTTGGAACTTTTAAATGAGCTGCAAGATCTCACTGGGGAGGATCAGACCAAATTACTTGAAGTGTCCCTTGAAAATAAACTAAAACAAGTTAAAAAATGTGAATTAAAAGCAATTCTAAGGCCTTCTCCAATACAAAGTGTCAGGTCTAGGTATATTTCTCAAGTCATAAAAAGAAAAATTCGAAAAAGAGCAAACTACACCTGCGAGCATGTTAGCATGCACAGAGGGAGGTGCGCTGAATCCAGAAACCTGGAATTTGATCACCACATCATCCCCTATTCAAAAGGAGGGAAAAATACATTGGAGAATTTAAGACTTGTATGTAGGAACCACAATACCAGGCAATTTGTTTTAGACTTTGGGACCGAATCATTAGAAAAAATCACTCAGAAAAATTAGCTCATTAAACTTCCATTTTTTTGTTTATTAAAAAGAAAAAATCTGCTTAAAAATCGGTTTTGGGGGGGGGTACTCTTTTAGGACTAGATGCAATCAACGCGCTAAGTCCCATTGATGTAATGTACCAAAATACTAAAATAAGAACGCGACTATAGAACTCCTACCAAAGTTTAAAATTCAATAAGTGTATCTAGGAGTAGAAACTAGGATTGCTTTAGCCTACAACTTGCTGCTTTCCAATTTCAACACCACTTATAAATGCTTTAGTATTGATTTCTTTGAATTTGGGAGGCATTTTTTCGGAGATGATTCCCCAGAACTCGTCCATATTGCATGGAAGAAGGCCACTTCCCAAGAGGCATCCTAGGAAGACCATGTTGAGGGCCTTTTTTTCTCCGGCCTTTTCTGCTAGCTCTGTAGCATCTATGACACTGACTTTTGATGTTTTGGATTTAACGTCTTTAATGAGATCTGAAACTTCAGGGTATTTTCCATCGCCTTTTTTGTGGATGTATTCTTGTCCCAAGACAAAAGGCAAAATGGGTGTGGAGTTCATGAAGACCACACTTTTACTGGACATAGAGTTCAGGGCCCTTGCCGTTTCAGCTGGTTCAAGGCCAAGAACTACGTCGGCATCTCCATTTTTAAGGGCAGAGCTTAGGCCGCAATTTACAAGAACGGCTGCTTGAACACTGCCGCCTCTTTGGGCCATACCGTGAAGTTGAGAGCTCACTACATCAAGGCCCATTTCAACAAGTGTTTCTGTTAGTATGCTGGCTGCGGTAAGAACACCTTGGCCACCTGTTCCTGCAAATAGAATTCTCGTTTTTACAGCGCTATTGTTTTGCACAAGCTTCTCCAGATTTACTTATAATTGATATAGCATCAGTGTGACAGCCTCTTGCACAAAGATCACAACCGTCACAAAGCTCTTCGTCAATTGTGTATACCCCATCAACTACTAAAATGGCCGGACAACCCAACTGACGAACACAAAGAGAGCACTCGGTGCAAAGCTCTTGGTCAATTTGGTAGGCCTCTCTTTTTTCTTTAGTGATTCTATTTTTATGTATTACACATGGGGAGTTGCAAATGACGACATTGACTCCCTCTGAGTTTTTTACATCCTTTAAAGCAGTCAATATTTCAGTTTCATTGAAAGGATCAACCAGGTGCACCTTTTTGACTCCCACTCCTTTAACTGCATCTTCAATAGAGAAGTGGGCAAGCTCTGCTTTCACCTCAATGTCAGGATTATTGCTGGAAGTGAGACTGGGTTGGAATCCAGTCATTGCTGTAATGTAATTATCTAGAATAACAACAGTGATATTATCATTTGCCTGAACAGCGTTAGCTAGGGCCGGTAGTCCACTGTGAAAAAAGGTAGAATCCCCAATGTAGGCCACAGTTCTTTTTTTAGTAACTCTCGATATTCCACTGGCCTGGGAAATTGATGATCCCATACATAAGAGCATATCGCAGGCGTTGAGTGGTTCTCCGTAGCCTAGAGTGTAGCAGCCGATATCATTGCAATATACAGTCTTCTTACCAAAGACTTTATTGACCATGTGAAAACTGGTTCTATGTGGACATCCAGGGCATAGGACAGGAGGTCTTGCGGGAAGCTCAGTCTGCGGAGCCTCTTCTACCTCTTCCATCTCCTCTAAATTCAAAAAGGCCCTGATCCCCTTTTCAGCTAACTCTGGAGACGATTCAAATTCCCATGGGAAGTGATTGCTGAGTTTTCCAAAAACATCTTTTTGAATTTTATTTTTAAATAAGTAAAGGCTCACCCACTCTTCTACAAATGGAGTTAGCTCTTCAACTACTAAAATGTCATCTACCTGTGTACAAAAACTATCAATGATTTTTTCAGGGATAGGATAAGCTCCAATTTGCTGAAGGCACACACTATCCCAGAGGTTTAAATCATCTATTACTTGGTGAGCATAAGTGTAGGCAACTCCACTTGCAATGATTCCTTTTTTTCCAGAACCTGATCTGGGGAAAAAGTTAGATTCACCAAGGAGCTCCTCAGCCAATTTCATTCTCTGGGTGAGCTCGACTCTCATTCTTCTAGCATTGACGGGAATGGGTACATATTTTTGAGGGTTCTTTGTAAAACCCACTTCTTTTTTTTCACTTGGTAAGTCACCCATCTCAACCATCCCAGTTGAATGGCAAACTCTGGTTGTAGGTCTCATAATAACCGGGAGTCTTGTTTTCTCTGAAAACTCAAAAGCGTACTTAGTCATTTGGAGAGCATCATCAGCAGTAGCGGGATCAAAAATAGGATAATAGAGAAATTTATTTAAATGCCTTTGATCTTGCTCATTGGGGCTTGTTAAGCATGATGGGTCGCCTGCTGAAACAATTACCATTCCCGCTTCAACTCCAACGTAAGGCATGGTAGACACGGGATCTCCGGCTGACATTAAACCAAGGTGCTTCATACTACACATTGAACGAGCTCCTGCCAGACTAGCGGCATAAGCAATTTCAACGGCTATTTTTTCATTCACTGAATATTCAAATTCAATACCCATTTCGCGAGAAATTTTTGCAGTGGTATCGGCAACTTCGGAGGAGGGAGTTCCGGGGTAGCAAGAAAAAAACTGGACTCCAGCTTCGAGACCGCCACGAACAATGGCGTTATTTCCCAGCAGGCTGGCCTTTGAGCCTTTTTTTTCTAAAAGTTTGATACTTTTGGTGGATGCACCCATCACTACTCCTTATACTTATACTGATCCCAGTTTGAATTTCAAGTGGTGTATTCCTCATCGGAGTGTGCTTACACGCCTTCTTCGTCATCCACTCACTTGAAATCCAAACTGGAATCAGTATATTCTTTGTACAACCACTTAAATTCCAAAATATAAAATTGATGGTTTGAGAAAAACCGTATTCAATTTTCATGAAAAAATACATGAGCCCCATCATGTAACCCCAGTAATAAATAGGTAAAAATTCTCCTGAACAAAAAGTAGCGACCATCTGCATTGCGACGAATCAAAAACAATGTCTGATTCCATTGACAAAAGGGCCATGCATGAGTAGTTTTCTACATACTGACCAGTTGGTATGTTTGAGTTTGGCTTTTAATTACAAGTAGTTATAGGGAGTTTTCTATTTTATCATCACGCTCAGAAACGACTATTTCTACCATCCTCGAAAGGGCCTCTGAGCTCTTTATTGCCAAAAACTATGCTGACGTAACCATGGATCAAATTGCTGGAAGTGCAAAGGTGACAAAGGGTGCCCTCTATCATCACTTCCCTAGTAAAGAGGCCTTGTATCTTCGTCTGATGCAAGACGATTTGAATTCAAAGAAACAATGTTTTGAAAAAGCTGTCACAAAAAGCGATAGCTGCCGCGAAAGACTCTACCAATTAACCTATGAGTTTTTCTGCTTGCCCAGACCCAAGCAAGAGCTAATTAGATTAATTAGAAGAGATAATAATATTTTTAATGGTGATGTCAGATCCCTGTTAATTCAATCCTACCAAGAGTCTCTTCCCCAAATAATAGAACAAGTGATTAAAGACGGAATTGAAAACGGTGAACTAAAAGAAGGTGATCCCAGACTCCTGTCTTGGTTTTACGTCTCTTTAATTGAATGCACATTAAGACCATACTCAGATCAAATATTTGAAGATATCAACTCAAAAATTGAGCACACCCTGGATTTCTTTTTTACTGGGGCCTGTACAAAAACGAAGAGGAATGAACATGAGCTTTGAAACTTTCCCCGAATGGCGAGGCAAAGAACTAGATGAGATTCTCTACGAGTGTAGAGAATTACTTGAAGACACTGAATACCCTACCATTAACAGATGGAGACAAAATGGGGGAAAGGTAGCTGGTCATTTTCAGGTCTACTTTCCCGAAGAAATTGCTCACGCAGCTGGTATGCTTCCAGTTAAAATGGGTGGTGCTCCCGTTGAGCCCAATAGTGCTGACTCTCATTTTGGATCTTATCTTTGCTCAATTATAAAAACCTCTCTCGAAGTGGCCTTAAATGAAAAGGTGAAGCTAGATCTTTTTATCTCTCATCCTATATGTGATGCTGCTAGAAATTTGGCGGCGATATTTGGGAGAAACTTCGACTATCCTTGCCAGATTCTATACCTTCCTCAAAATCCCAATTCATCACATAGTCTTCAATACCTCACTGATGAGTATGGAAGACTCAAGAGGCTTGTCGAGGAAATTACAGGAAATAAAATTACTGATGAAAAACTTCGGGCATCTATTGAAGTCTACAACCAAAATAGGCAATACCTGCGAGAAATTTACGACATTAAACGTGATACACCATGGCTTCTGACAGCTGATGAGGGTTACGCCCTACTTGCTATTGGTGGACTTATTCCAAGAGAAGAACACAACGAAGTATTAAAAACAGTAATCCCTTTAATTAAAAGTAGAGTCAGAAAAAAAGAAGATCGAATCAGACTTGTTTTTGAGGGAGGATTTTGTGAGCAGCCACCTCTAGATCTTATTCGGATGCTGGGTCAAACTTGCTACCTTGTGGATGATGATTTTTTAATTGGAATGCGCTGGATTTTATCAGATGTAAGTTTGGAGGGTGAACCTCTTAGAAATCTTGCACACTCCTATCTTGAAGACTCAAGCTATAGCCCTGTTCAACACGATAACAGAAAACCCAAAGAAGAAATGTTACTCAAAAGAATCGAAGCTTGTGATGCTGGAGCTGTCATTATTGCGGCGGCAAAAATGTGTGAGCCAGGCCTTGAAGAGCAGGTTGCCTATACCCACGAATTAGATAGAAAGGGAATCCCCTACTTTGTCACTGAGTTTGAAGAGAATATGAATTCCTTTGATCACTTAGAAATGCAAGTAGACACCTTTTTAGAAAATTTATTATTTTAAAAAAAATTGTGAGGAGTTAATATGAATTCAACACCTGAAAATAAAATTGTCGGAAGAGGAAACCGTGATGGTGCCGCCCTTTTTCGAGATTGGTACAATGATCTATCCCAAACGGCCGAGACAGATGGAAGGGCCGCCTATGTTTTTGTTATGGGTAGTTTAAATGAAATTTTAAAATCCTTTGATATGCCGGTTGTTTTTCCTGAGATTAATTCTCTTCAAACAGCTGTAAGAAGAGTCGCCCATGACTACCTTGATGAAGCGGAAGATCACGGCTACTCTCCAGATATTTGTGGCTACGTCAAAGCCGACTACGCCGTTCAAAAAAGAGGTGGTGAACACCCCATGGGAAAAATCCCCAAGCCATCAATCGCTGTTTTAACAAATGCCTGTAACACCTATATAAAATGGGCCGAAATTTGGGAGAGAATGTATGACATTCCAATTTTCACCATGGATATTCCAGGCACAAGGCAAGGCGGAAAACCTTCACTCGAAGGTAGTGTAGATTTTGAAAATGACCGCCGATACGTTGAGGCCCAAATTAGAGAGCTGATCACTCTTTGTGAAAAAGTCACAGGGAAAAAATTTGATATCGACAAACTCAGAGAGGTCTTAAAAAATACTAACTCTCTTCACTCTAGTTGGGAAAAAGTTATCACTCTCAACCAAAATACCCCTGCTGTATTTAATGCCCTAACGGATGGAACAATCTTTTTGGGTGTGGCCAATGGCCTTAAAGGAACTCCAGAAGGTGCAAAATACTTCAAAGAGCTAGTAGAAGAAATGGAGTACAAAGTAAAAAATGGGATCGGCACATTAACTGAAGAGCAGTACCGCTTAGTTTTTGTAGGAGTTCCCTGTTACCCCATTTTTAGACGCTTTAATGAGCTCTTTACCGATTGGGGTGGAACATTTATCAACTCAACATATCTTTGGTTCGCTTCAGGTGGCGCCAACAGAGGATTCCAATACGATTTAGAAGATCCTATAAAAAGTCTTTCCATTGGACTTTTAATGAGTGTACGAGATGCTATGGACAGTATGTTTCATCAAGAAATTATGGTCGAGTCCATGGTCAAAGACTTCAAAATCGATGGCATTATCTATCACCCCATAAAAAGCTGCAGGACTGTTTCAACAGGTCTTGCTGATAGTCGCTACCATCTTTCCAAAAAGATTGATGTACCCAGCCTATTTATTGAATCAGACATGATGGACCGCCGGGTTGTTACCGAGGCCCAAATGAAAAATAGAATTGATGCATATTTTGAAGGACTCGCCTCACGCAGACAAAGAATGGGCGCACATTAAAGCTAAGGAGTAAAAAATGGCCTACGCAGCTGGTGTTGATGTTGGATCAACCCAAACTAAAGCAGTCATTATTGATGAAAATAGAAAAATCGTTGGACGTGCCCTAACAGACACCGGCGCCAATGTGATTCAGGCAGCACAAAATTGTTTTGCCATTGCTCTCAAAGATTCAGGCCTCCCTGAAGAAGAAGTTGAGTATGTCATAGGCACTGGTTATGGCCGCTATAAAGTGACTTTTGGAAATGCCCAGATCACCGAGATTAGCTGTCATGGTCGAGGTGCTGTTCATATGTTTCCAAAGACTAAAACAGTTGTGGACATGGGTGGCCAGGACACCAAGGCCATCAGTGTGGGACCAGACGGTGATATTATTGATTTCTGTATGAACGATAAATGCGCAGCCGGCACGGGACGTTTTCTAGGAGCTGCCTCCATGGCCTTAGATATTCCTCTAGATGATCTTGGACCGACAGCACTAAAGTACAACCGGCCAGTGAAAATATCCACCACCTGCACAGTTTTTGCAGAATCAGAAGTACTCTCCTGGCTCGGTAAAGGAAAAAAAATTGAAGACATCCTATGGGGAGTCCACCAATCGATTGCCTCACGATCAGCTGGTTTAATGAGAAGAGTTGGAGTTGAGGACGAAGTTACTTTCACAGGTGGTGTCACAAAAAATGTCGCCATGGTTAAAGCACTGGAAGAAAGACTTGGTAAACAGCTCAATGTAAGTGATGACTCCCACTACATGGGTGCACTTGGGGCCTCACTTTTTGCCCTCGATCATATTATCTCCAGCAGAACCCCTCAACTTGAAAAGGAGAATGCCTAATGTCTACTATCACGGCCGGAATTGATGTTGGCTCCACCTACACAAAAACAATTTTATTAGATGAGAATCAAAAAGTACTCGCCAAAGATCTTAGGCATACTGGTTTTAAGCTCAAACAAGTAGCAAGAGAATCTTTCGATGCCTGTATTGCCAGCATTGGAAAAAAAGAAAGCGATATTGATTATATTGTGGCCACTGGAACTGGAAGACACCTAGTTGATTTCAAAGACTTGGCCGTTACTGATATTACGGCCACTGCCAGAGGAACGACTCACCTTTTCCCTAAAACCCTTACAGTCCTTGATATTGGTGGCCAAACCATGAAGTCATCAAGGCTAGACGAAAATAAGAAAGTTCTCTCTTTTAGACTAAATGATAAGTGTGCAGCCGGCACTGGAGCCTTCTTAGAAAAGACAGCAAAGTATATGGGTTTCCAAACAGAGGAAATCAGTCCCCTCTTATCAACATCAAAAGAGCCGGTTCCCATCTCTGGGGTCTGCGCAGTTTTTGCTGAATCAGAAGTCATCAACCACCTCTCCCTTGGTGCACCTCCTTCAGATATTATGCAAGGAGCGATCGAGTCCCTTGTAAGCCGAGCACTTCAACTTATAAAACGAGTGAAAGGTGAGCCGGAGTTTACTCTGGTTGGTGGCATCATGAGATTTACCACCATGGCAGATTCTATTCACAAGCAACTTGAAAAAGATGTCAATGTTCCACCTGAGGATATGGTCCAATTTATGGCCTGCCTAGGAGCCGCCATATTGGCCGGGATTCGACTTGAAAAAGTAGGAAGAACAACTGAAGCAGTGGCACAAGCTTAAGATGGCCGTGGATGAAAAAGAAATTAAAGGCTGCCCCAAACTTCTTAGTGAAGGCTGGAAAAAGAGACACCTAGTCGACCCTGACAGGGCAGCTGAATCCATAGAGCTCTATGAAAGCATGGGACTCGAGGCCATCGCCAAAAAACTAGACCCTAAAGACCTCGGTGATAGCTGCGAAGGGTGCAAAAGTGCTCTTTGCACCAACTATCTAATGGTTTACACCAAAGTCAAAAAATAGTGTTCTTTTTACACACTACCCTCAGTAAACAATTCCAGGTTCATTAAGCTTTCATTAACAGGCATTGAGCCAGATCCCACTCCCCGTTAAACTCTCATAGCACTAACGGAGAATCCATATGACACTATTTAAAGCATTTAGCACTCTAGTACTTTGCCTTTCTTGGACATCCATAGCACTCAGTGCTTACGACACTGAAGTGAAACGAATAGACAGCTCACAAGTAAGAGTTGAAAACCTTCAGCTGCAACACTCAGGAAAAGCCTTTGATCGATTCTATCGTATTATCGATAATGATAAAGGTGTTACTTGTTATATTATTAGCTCTGGCTCAATACAGTCATCAAGTAGTACTAGTAGCTCTATACAATGTATCAAGCTCTAGGATAGCAAATACTGTTATTTTTTTATAATAGTCAAAAGGGCGTCACTGGCATCATTAACAACTCCGGTCACTGCTTCTTTTTTGGCCTCAATGGTTAGAGTAGAACTTGCCGTCATATCATTCAAAAAATAAACCATGGAGCACGAGCTCTCATCATGACCTTCGGTTATCCTAATGTATTGAGACTTGCACTCAGCACCTGTTACTGGTGTACCATTAACTTTCAAACTAATGACTACATTAGGTCTTTGAGCAGCACTGGTGAGATGATCATTGTAGTAAACAAGATAATCTCCGCCAGTTACCAGCGTAATATTTTGAGGATTAACTCCCACACTGTGAGTAAACTCAGTGGCATCAATTGTATCTTGAGTGGCCCATTCAATGGCACTGCCCACTGCTGTACTATTCCAATCAGTGCTGGCAACGGTTCGGTTTCCTCTCACGGTGAGGATATTATCAGCAGAAGATATCTTTTCAATCATAATGGAAGCTTCAGTTCCGGCGATGACATTAAGGGCACCTGTTGTGATAGTAGTACCCGCTTGGGCAGTCACAGTCAGTACTTGCCCGGCCATAACAGACTTGGCAACCCCACTAAAGTGAACAGTTGCTGAGTCGTGAGACTCAGCACACCTAATATAACCTTGCGCACCTGTACCTCCGGCAATGGTGACACCGTCGAGTTTAATTTTGATATCAGAAGAGCGTCTCTTGGAATCACAGCTGGCCATGAAAAGTGGTAGGTTGGCGGTAATAAGATAATCTCCCGCCGTATTAATTGTTATGTTTTCCGGAGACACAGAATCTGAATGAGTAAAATCTGTATCTTCTTTTACCTCTGTCCAGGTAATGGCGTCAGCAGCGGCCAAATTAAAACCGCTTCCTCCTACAGTATTGGAACCTTTTGCAAAGAAAATGGAACGAGATGGTTTTACATACTCCACATACAAAGAAGCGCTTGATGTGGTGACAGTACCAATAGAAGCTTCTTGAATCGCTTTGACTTCAATATAATCTCCTGCACTCAAGTCATTTAAAAGGGTGGCAATGTGAACTGAGGCCTCTGCATGCCCTGATCCTTGCCTGATATAACCCGAGTCTCCCCTTCCTTGAGAAACAGAGACTCCATTTACTAGTACATCGAGAGATACCGCCCTTCTAATGCCGTTGACATCAGATAGTGTTAAAGGAATTGTCACTGAAATAAAATAATCACCATCATGCGTGATACTTAATTGTTCAGGGTTAACACTAAGTGAATGCGAGAAGTGACAACTAGCAAAGCTGCTGGCACTCCAGACAATGGGATAGGCCGTGGCCTGATTAAAATTAGTTGGCGTTCCTGCTTCAGTTGTCTCGGTTCCTGTTAAAAATGCTGAGGGGTTGTCATTTGGGATTTGCCAACTTGCAGAGACAGCATGATTGGATTTATTTCCAGCAGCGTCCACAGCTCGCACTAATGAATAATAGTTGGTCCCAGCACTAAGCCCTAGCTCAGTTGTAAATTGAGCACTGGTTCCAGTCACAACTGAAGAGCTAAATCCTCCACCAGAAATAATGTCAGAAATATTAGTGCTGGTACTGATTGCCATTTGATAATAACTTACTCCTCCCCCGGAATCAGTAGAGGCAGTCCATGATGTGGCATCAGTTTGATAAAGACAGCTATCTCCAGTGAGCGTCAAGCTAGTTGGTTTTGTAGGAGGAGTTGTATCACTTGCAGCTACCGTTGAACTATTATCAGAAGACTTTCCAATTTCCTTATATTTTTCGACCTGCTTATCCAGGCAACCACTAAGGATCACAAAAATGAGAAGATGAAACACCACAGAAAGCGGCACACCACTTCTAAATTTAGTAATTAGAGTCTTCATAAATCTTTTTGTTAACACCATTAAAACAACCACTAGTACTGATGTAACTATTCGTAAAAATTACGAACTAGTTTAAGAAAAATTTAGACTTTGGGTGAAACTTAAGAAAATAGTTGAGAGTTTTTATTGGGAAGGCACGAATACCGTGCCTTCTAGTCTACTATTCAAACCTATGGGCAGTAGGAAGCGATTCCTTTAGGAGTGGCGCTTGAGCTCATAATAGCGAAAAAGACTACACAATCACCTCTGCCACTTTTACAGGCAACCCCTAGTTGATCATCAGTCCAAGTACGCCTGAAAGTTTTAAGTCGATTTTTACAGCGAAATTGCCTGCATTTAAGCGTGTTATCAGAACTGGCACATTTCTTAGGATCTGGCTTTTTTGGGTCTGGTTTTTTAGGATCTGGTTTTTTAGGATCGGGCTTTTTAGGTCCTGTTCTCTTACATTTGGTGTAATGCATTTTAGAGATGGTTAGACGCCCTTTAATTCTTGAACGGCAAAGCTTAGAACAATTCTCAGCACACTGATCCCCTGGCCCTGAGCCCCACTCTAAAGCGCGGTATAACTCATCTTCAAAGTCCCCGCACTTGAGAACATGTTTATCCACAATCACTTGCCAGCGATCAATTTCATCCATGCAGCCTTTAGAACAACTAGAAGCGCAACGCTCCTTTGACCAAGCAAGCTGGGTGCTAATTAAAATTAATAGTGCCAGAAATAGTTTCATAACCTGGGCCCTCACAAATAAGTTATAATCAAATGATGACTCCATTCAGAGCATCTGTGAAGCCCAGGGCCAGAAGTTTTACCAATGTCACAAAAATACAGTGATCAGCTCCATTATGGAGCGAAATTACTAAATTTCTGCCGCCGCTAGCGCTGCGAGGAAGCACGTCCAATTGGAAGGATTTTTCTATTTCATAGATCAAGAAATTTATCTCACTTAAATTCAATTCTCTGAGGCATTTTACCGAAAATATGATTGTGATGAGAGCTTATTTCCAACAAATATTATTTATCCTTCTAATTCCCGCAGCCTTTGCTGGGAAAGTCGGAGAATTAAAATTTGATTTCACACCAATTGATCACTCAAGATCTCTTTCAAAAAAATTTTGTGATATTAGTTCTCTAATAACGAAGCTCCATCAATGTGACTACCACGGATCCCCCTGCCCTCTAAAAATGAGCGTGGAAAGATCTGGAAAATGCCAAATCGTTCAATTTAAATTTTCTCCTGAAGTGATTGCAAGCTATGAAGATAAACCGTTTGCAAAAGCAATGTTAATTTTCTCGAAAAATGGGAAACCAATTAAACAGAAAATAAACATTTTTGGAACCTCTTCGCTTGTAAAGTCTGGGACAGTGGAAGAACAAATTGGAGAAATCTGTGAAAAGGCCATTGATCCAGAAAGGTGGGGACAACAAGGTGTGGATGAATTAGTAAAGGTTGTCATTTTTGACACCGTATTTGCCCTAGATCAAATGAAACAAGTCCCACTTTATCCACAATTAGTTGAAGAGTTTAAATATTACCAAGACTGGACATCTCGCGAGCCTCAGACTCATGGGGCACTTATGGCCACCAGAGTGAGTAACAATGCTCATGATGTTAATGCAGTAATCCCCATTGTAAGCTACAATGGTCAAAAATTTCGCGATGTTAAGTACTGTGTTGAATCAGACTGTAGAATCATTAGATATGATACCTATGAGCTCATTTCTGCCATCAAGCAATCCAAGGCCTTAGTGGTAAATTTAAGCACTCACGGTAAAAAAGAAAGATTTGGCAATGGTTTGGATTTGGCCATGAAAAAAAACCCCAATACTCTTTTTGTAGCAGCTGCTGGTAACATCGACGACGACCTAACAAACGATGATATTATGAGTAACCATTACCCCCAAAAGCTAGCGCCTGATAAAGAAAACTTAGTGCTTGTTGCAGCCTGGGATAGAGAAAAAAATCAATTGGTAGAAAGCTCGGCTACCCACCCACAAAAAGTGGATTTTGCGCTATCTACCCCCTTTCCTGAACAGCAAACATCAGTGGCCGCTGCTATTACCTCAAGGGTTGTTAGCAAGCTTGTAAAAAAATACCCTCAGTTTACAGGTCCACAAATCAAAGAAGCCCTTTGCGAAACAGTCACCCCAGTAGAAGAGCTAGTGGATCTTACTCGCTGTGGAGGAACCATAAATCCAAAAGCTGCTGATCTTTACCTGGAAAAAATGAAAGGTATTTGAGCTTTCCGCTTCTTAGTGGGAGTCACCTTTTTGTAGATCGCGACGAATATCCATCCAGATCTGATAATAGCGCCAGGCCGGAGGGTCATCAGCTCTGACTTTATGATCGGGCCTTAAGTTCAAACTTCCTGTCGCTAAAAGAGTTTGTTTTACTTTAGGGTTCTGATTTAATTTAGAAAGCATCGCTTCTTTAATAACTTGGTAGTGATCACTTTTTTCAGAAGTTCTGTAGACCATTTCCACCCCTTCAAAGGTTACCCAGTTGATTCCCATCTTCTTCATCACTTTAGAGCCAAACCCTCCAGCCTTTTTAGCGGTGTGCCCATCCATTTTTTCCACTTCTGCTCTTGTGAATGGCCACTCGGCTTTTGAAAAACGTGGATCAGATTTACTTTCAGGATATTTCATAGACTGCCAAAGACCTTCAAGGCTTGGGTATTTCTTTTTTCGGAAAACAAAAGGTGTTGCTGCAAAATTTGATAGCAGCCCCAGTTCATTTCTCTTACTGAGAACAACCTCACCTTTTTTGGCACTATCAGGAGAAATCTCCCACCATTTAAGATCTTCTTTGGGAACAGGTTTCCACCAGTGAGTTGGATACTGTGCATGTGCAGAAAATAAAAATGAGCTGATTAGAAATAGAAAAAATGTGTTCTTCACCCTGCCCCCCAAGCGTAGCATTGACCCTCTAAACTCCTACCGATTATTGGACCAAGGTGTCAAGAGACTGCGGGTTATGCCGCTGAATAGGCCCACTCAAGTTCCGGTAATTGGGTGCTACCCATGGATGGATCTAGCTCCAACCTTTCAATGAACTCTGGAATACTCTCATAGGGAAGAGGAAGATCATTGTCTTGTAAAACCTTGATCATCTCAATAGGATCAAAAGAATCAATGAACGTCTGTGTATCTTGCTCATATGCCCAACTAGGTACGACTTCAGCAAAGGCAATTCCTTTGTACTCTGTTCCAGCTGAAGTGATAGCACGATCTCCTGAGGTCCCTTCCCAAACTCTTGCATAAAAAGAGAGGTGTGATCTTGGAATATTTTGAATGTTACCAGTGGCACTTTTGTCACTAAAAGCTTCGATCTGTTTCATTTTTTTAGCTGCTGCTTTAATTCCATAACTTCCATTTCCCATTCCTCTTCTTAGACGAATGATTGGTACTCCACTTTTACCTAAAATTCTTGTAGCCTCACTAAAAGCATTTGGGCCATCAGCTATAATCACCTCAGGTTTTCCTTGTTTTAAAACTTCGCCTAAAACTCTTTGTCTATACTGAGATGTTTGAGCTAATACTGTAGCCCACTCCTGTTTTGTGGCACCGTCCATTCCGAAAGGAATAGTTTTAAAAACTAGGTACTGATCAGATACACCCATGTCTTCCATCAGGCCGTGAAGGTATTGCCCTCTCTCTCCAGTTAAGGCCCTGGCCGTAACGATATCATCATATCCAATGGGGTCAGCTAAGATTAGAACTCTAGGATTTTTAAAAGTTCCTCTGTAGTGTCCAAAAGCTGCAACATTGGGGTGTGTTTTGACATTGTAAGCATCGATGCCATCACTCTTCCAAGACATTTCTTCTTTTTCATCAAATATTTTTTTAAGATCAAGATTTTCGACCATTAATTTTGCAAATTTTTCTCCTGGTCCTGGATCAAATACATAACGCAGGTCCAGTGAAGAAGGTCTTGCGATAAATAAATTACTTTGATCAATCCCCTCAGCAGCTTTAGCACTAGTCATCTTCTGAATAGCCGACTTTGAAAAGCGGCCATTATCTCTGGTTCCGATAATGACTACATGGGCGTTCCCAGACATTCTCCTGGCAGTTGATTTAGATACCATTCTATTTTTTGGAGTTCCAAAATCATAAAACTCTGGCCCAATATCAGATCTTCCATATTTATAGTTCTCGCCTTTAGAGTAGTAGTTAATTTTTCCCGGATCGGCTTTAATGCTCCATCCTTTCTCAGCGTAAATATCAAGATCTTTTACATTACTCATAACTCTTTCTGAAGCCTTGAGCTCTCCTATTGCCCAAGTCTTTGCCTCCCTGACTGTACGAGTTAAGCTACTTGGATGAGGAAGAGAAATAACAATAAGATCGTTTTCGATGACTGATCCATCATCAAGCTTAAGTCCTTTAAGAGATCTTGTGTAAGCTCCATCAATCATCATTTTTCTTAAATCATAGCCACCTAATTGAGCCGCATTAATTAGACCATTGTTATAGGGGCCACCCTTAGTAAAAACCATTTTGTCTAAGTAATCTTCTAAGTTGTTTGCAAGTGAGCGCTCTACCTTTCTTTGATTAGATGACTTTGAATAATCCACATACTCACCCAGCACGTTCTCATAGAGATCACTCCCGTCTCTTGCAACTAGTGAGGAATAAGTATTGTTTGCTCCTGCATACTCAACCTTTGTCTCAGGAACTTGGATATCTTTCATTTTATCTTCATTGTAGGCCTCAACACTGGCACCCTTACTTCTAGCGTAAGTAGCAATCGAGTCACGAGCTGCTCCACCAAACAATACAATCAACTTCATAGATTGTTTATTGTTTCTGATAATCCAATCGATAAGCTGATTTCTCCATTTAACAATGGGGCTATTTAAATTTTGTGAAATAAGCCATAGTTTGTTGTCCACGAGGTTACTAAGCCGAACTGAAGCACCACTACTTTTTTTATAAATATAGGGAGTATTGTAGACTCCGTACTGTCCTTTTATTGTAAAAGAATATGAATTAATAAAAGCGGCTCCCTCGGCAACACCAAAGTAGTTAGCAAGGTCTTGGGTACGGCCACCAAATCCAGCGGTTGCAGGCCTTCCCGCGGCTTCGGCAATATGGGTTCCGTCTTGGCCAATAAAGAGAATTTTTACCTTTCCCTCATCTGGAAGCATTCTCCAAGGGATAGGACCAAAGGCCGGTCTAAATTTTTGTTTTCTTCCTATGATTTGCTTTGATACCAGTGGCATATTGGGAATATTCGCCGTTATGTCAATCAACTCTTTTCCCATTTTTGTATCAGGACTCGGACCTGGGTCGTAAGACCAAAGAGGCATTTTCGCCTGTAATTGAGTGGATAAAAATAGAGTGGCAAAAAGAA
>Ga0257117_1001164_pt1 | contig 16380 bp, 19 predicted proteins | sample SI112_135mmetaG_FD_190157 | JGI IMG/M metagenome (GOLD analysis project Ga0257117, IMG submission 190157) | Marine microbial communities from Saanich Inlet, British Columbia, Canada - SI112_135m | ecosystem: Environmental > Aquatic > Marine > Inlet | place: Canada: British Columbia | collected... | reverse complement strand
CCCAAGGACTTTATGCACTGCGTGATGGATGGATCAAGCTTCACCATTCCAAATGAAACGCCCTGTGCGGACCCGCATGCAGGGTGTTGTGGGGAGGGCCGGGTAAAGACCGGCCCTTACCCGATTATGTTGTATTTTTTGCATCTCGAACGATAAAATGTTTGTTTTCATCACGCTTTAACTTAAACAACCCAACAGCTTCAATTAAATCACTGAGCCTTGAGAATCCATAATTACGAGAATCAAAGGAGGCATGATTTGAAATATGTGCACCAACATTTGATAGCTTCGCCCAGCCATCATCGTTTTCTGTACCTGAAATAGCCTCACGTAATAAGCTCATTAACTTAGCGTCACTTTTGAGTTCATTGACTTTAGGTGTCTTCGTACTTTCAGCCGGCTCACCGTCCAGAAAAAGAAATGTTGAACATGCATTGACAAATACTGCCGGCGTTTTTCGTTCGCCAAGCCCAATTACTATTTTTCCTTCAGATAATATACGAGTTGCTAAAGGAGTAAAGTCACAATCTGAGGTTACTATACAAAAAGCATCAACTTTTTTAGTATATAAAATGTCCATTGCATCAATTGTAATAGCAATATCTGTCGCGTTTTTTCCTTTGATTAAATCATATTGTTGTATTGGTTGAATTGCATGGTCATGAAGTATCTTTTCCCACCCTTTCAAATGGACAGATGTCCAGTTACCATAAGCTCTACGAATATTCACCTTTCCATGCCGTGCTAACTCTGAAAATATTTTCTGAACATGTTTCGATGGAGCATTATCTGCATCTATTAGCAAAGCTATATTTTTTGTGTCCGACATTACATAATTTCCTCATACAACATAACGTTTACATCACCGGCCTGCGCTGTGGCGCGACTTTTGCTCTTTTTGCAAAAGGCGTGACGTAGCGCAGGTCGGGTGGATGTTTTTGTTAGCACTATTTGCGTAATTCATAAGCTTGTTTTAGTAATGAAGTCAGTGTTTCTTCTTTTTCGGAAAAATCTTTCTCTGATAGCTTGAGCCTGTAGCTTCCCCAGCGTTTATCGTAATCAAGTACATCAAGCTCTGATTTAGATATTACTTCTTCTGTTTCATCTGTTTGGGGTAAGCGTATCTCAACACGCAAAGCACTTTTTTGTGGACGGCATACAGCAAAATTACATGCCCGACCATCTACCCAGAATCCGATATAGTATTTGTTGTAACTAAGCTCTACAGCTGGCAAAAATGTTTTGGATAATTCAAATATTTTATCTGCTAATGCTACAGTTTTTTTAGTTCCTCTCCTTTCCCAATAATTCCTATCAGTTGGTTCAGAAGTTTCTTCATCTTCCTCAAGAAAACCAAGTTTCACAGTATCAAGAACTTTTGTGAATTGAAGTCCTATTCCTTCTGGTGTTTCGATGGCGGTTACTTGGATGGCCATTATTGGAATAAAACCATTGAATAAGCCCACGACATTAAGAAACCTACTTGTAATATCCTCAGCAACAATAACTGCGGTATGGTCGTATTGTGGATATTTTCTTCTTTCAATATCCCAATATTCAATGGTTCTAATGATGTGAGATTCATCAGTAGCCCCTAACTGAATTTCTACTTCATACCTTCCGTGTCCATCAGCATCCTGCAATAGTAAATCAAGGCGACCGGCTCCAATGTGAATTCGTTCCTTATCTTTAAGAACGACATCACCTACGCCGAGAATTGAAGGATCATCAGCTATAACATCCTGCAACCACCTTTCATTTAAAGTTGGGTGATTCTTCAAATTTACAGTTTTTAGTTTTATGTGTTTCATTGTTGTCTTTTGGTGCTAACAGTTAACTATACAGAATTATCAATTATTGAACTATACGGATTCTGTATAGTTCAATAATTACTACCGTTCTTAGATCGTGACTAAATAGTTTATTCCTTTTCATATCAGTCATCATGACATTATCAGTATGGTGATGCAATTTGAAAAATGTAACAAATTGTAACAGTGCGATTGACTGCATCTGACTGTGATCGTGAGACAAATGATCTCTCTAAAAAACTAAATGACCTGATCAGTGAGAGTAGTAGTGGATTGTAGCGGTGTTGAGGTTGCGTTAGGTGGCACCGAGTGGAGCAAGAAATAGTGTATCTTGAATAGTACGAGTGTGGTGGGGTGGGGAGTTCCCCTGAAACCTACCCTCCAGTCATATTCATAAAGCGCACAACCTGTTTATCGTCGTTGAACTCATGACGTTCTGGTTTAAGCGTGAGGGCATAGTGGATGGCATCAATTAGTTCATCATCGCTGGCACCACCCCGAAGCAGTGGACGTAGCTCAAACTTCTCCTCCTGACCGAGGCACATATAGAGCGTGCCATCGCTTGAGAGGCGTATCCGGTTACAGGTTTCACAAAAATGTTGAGAGATCGGGGTGATAAAGCCGAAATGGAGGTCGGTATTCTTGACTTTAAAGTATCGTGCCGGGCCACCTCCTGCCATCACGCTGGGGATCAACTCAAAGCGCTCTTCGAGCTGTTTGCGAATCACCTCTAGGTCCAGGTAGTGAGAATCTTTGGCCCTGCAGCCGGTATCTCCTACGGGCATGGTTTCGATAAAGCGGAGGGTGAAGCCGTGTTCAATACAGAACTCAACCATATCTCCCAGTTCATCATCATTGACCCCTTTCATCGCGACCGCATTGATCTTGATGGGGGCAAAACCGACCTCTTTGGCGGCCATCAAGCCATCCAGTACCTTGCTCAGCTTGCCGCCAGTAATTTTGCGGAACTTTTCGGGATTGAGGCTATCGAGACTGACATTGATGCGACTGACACCCGCATCTTTCAGTGGTTGGGCGAATTTTGCCATACTCACGCAGTTGGTACTGAGGGAGAGGTCATCAATGCCTTCCAGTCGGGAAAGACGCTGTGTGATCTCTGTAATCCCCTTGCGCACCAGAGGTTCACCACCGGTGAGACGGATACGGCTTACTCCAAGTTGACCAAAAATGCGCACAACCCGTTCGATTTCATCGATGGTGAGCCAGTCATCCGGGGCTTCGTAATCATCAAACCCTTGAGGCATGCAGTAGACGCAGCGCAGGTCGCAACGATCTGTGACAGAGAGACGTAGATAGTCAATTTTTCTGCCAAATGGATCTCTTAATTCAGGTTGTATCATTGTGACTGGGTACGCTAAGTGTTCGTGATGGGTCAATGTTTATTTTTAATGGTGCTCTTTATCGTCTTTTTGGTTGTATATGTCAACCGGTAGCGTATTGATTGATGTTGAAATGGAGGTAGGCAGGTTGGTTGTTTGATATAAGTCACAAATCTCCGGACAAGCTTCTAGTGGGTAATAGAGTGGCGCTCTGGCAAGGATGTGAGAAAATGGTGTTCAACCCAAAAATGGAGCTGTTGTGAGTAATCAGACTATTGCCTATCCTATAGAGGAGCGTCTCTATCTTAGTATCACGGACCGCTGTACGCTGGTGTGTGAGTTCTGCCCCAAGACACAAGGGACCATGCAGGTGCACGAGTTTGATCTGACGATTGATCACCGCCCGGAGTATGAGGAGATTATTGCTGCCATCGGTGACCCGTCCGCCTATCAAGAGGTGGTCTTCTGTGGTTTTGGGGAGCCGACCTTAAGGCTTAAGCTGCTGTTGCAGGTTGCGCAGTGGATTAAACAGCGGGGCGGGATGACACGTATCAATACCGATGGATTGGCCAACTTGGTACACAAGCGTAATGTTGTTCCAGAGATGGTCGGGCTGATCGATACCCTTTCAGTATCGATGAATGGGCAGAATGAGGCGGTCTATAATCAACATTGTCAGCCGCAATTAGAGGGAGCATTTTCTGCAATGGTTGAGTTTTTGAAGGCAGCCTCAGGTGTAATCCCATCGGTAACAGCAACTGCAATTGAGGGGCTGGAAGGGGTTGATATCGATGCTTGTAAAGCGCAGGCTGATGCGTGTGGTGTGGCATTCCGTAAAAGGTCACTCGATATTGTAGGGTAATGGGTCGTAGGTATAGGAGTTTTGTTACATATGTTATATTTCATGCTGGTTGAGTTGGGTGGGAGGCATAAATAGGGATGGCTATAGAGATACAATATCAGTTTGATTTCGGTAATGAGCGTATCGAGCGTTTTGACCTTCAGTTTGATGATAGAAATTTCTTTCTACAAACCAGCTCACTTGAGTCTGATCCTGAACCCTGGATGAAGCTCACGTTTCATCAATGTGAAGGGTGTTCATTGAATGAGTCAGCAACCCCTTACTGCCCTGTTGCACTTAACCTGGCGGGTCTGGTCGCACCGTTTAAAGAGGATTTTTCCCACGCACGGGTAGAGACTATCGTCACCATGCGTGAGCGTCAGATTGTTAAGCAGACCGATCTTCAGAACTCTTTAAAGTCGATGATGGGCCTAGTGATGGCCACCAGCGGTTGTCCGATACTGGATAAATTTCGTCCAATGGCCTACACCCATCAGCCCTTTGCGAGTATGGAAGAGACCTTTTTTCGTGTAGTTTCAGGCTATTTTTTGGCCCAATTGGTGCGTCTTCAGCATGGAGAAGAGCACTCCTTTGATCTGGCGGGCTTGCGGAAGATCTACAGTGATATTAACCATATCAATATCGCATTTACTGATCGTCTGCGTGGTATGGGTGGAAAGGATGCGAATCTCAACGCATTGGTGAGTCTCGATATTTTTGCCCAGATGGGAGGTTTTGCCATTGATGATCAGTGGCTGAAGCAGCTGGGTCCACTCTTTTCAGGCTATATCGAGCAGCTGGAAAATCCTGAATAGACCAATCGCGATAGCGAGTACTGGATTTTTACAGGCAGGACTTTTAAGGGTTTCCTTAGGGAACCTCTGAATAAGTCATGTGTAAATGCCTAACGCCCATAGCGCCCAATATCTTCGTTGCTCGACCTCGTTCCTCGGTTGAAAACCTTGCTAATAGCCTGCTACAAGGTGAATTGCGCTTGCGCAAGAGAAGGTGCCCTGGGGTATTGGCTGCGATCTTCGCCTTGATCTTGGACACTATGGACGTAATTCAAATTACCCAGACTTGTTCAGAGGTTCCTTAGTTAGAGGCACCCCTTAACAAACTCTGATTTCAGTTGCATCGCCCCGATACCGGGGATTTTGCAGTCAATATTGTGGTCCCCTTCGGTCAGGCGAATATTCTTTACCTTTGTTCCGATCTTTACGACCAGAGAGCTTCCTTTTACCTTGAGGTCTTTGATGACCGTCACGCAGTCTCCATCAGACAGTGGGTTGCCATTGGCATCTTTCACGGTGAGTAGCTCTTCGACTTCTGTGCCCCCATTAATGGCCCACTCATGGGCGCATTCTGGACATATATAGAGGGTGCCATCCTCATAACTGTAGGGCGAATCACATTTGGGGCAGTGAGGGGGTGTAGCCAAAATTGAATTCCTTGCTGAAGGGGTTGGTCGACCCATTCTATAGGAATGTTATGCACTGATACGGTGCGTTTTTCTCATTTAAGCGCACCTTACTGGCGCGTTGAGCCTGTCTTTCTGGGTAGATAAAGTGTTTAAATATTTATTATCTATTTGTTATTTAAGGACTAACAGTGATGTGGCACGACCGTTGCTCTAGAGGTTGTATTGCAATGATGCAAACAGCATGGAGAGATTGGCTTTCGGTGCTGATATATAGAAAGTGAACAAACAAGGAGTCATCACTATGAAAATGGTCACTGCCATCATCAAGCCTTTCAAGCTGGATGATGTTCGCGAGGCACTTGCCGAGATTGGAATTAATGGTGTCACGGCAACCGAAGTTAAAGGGTTTGGGCGTCAAAAGGGGCATACAGAACTTTATCGTGGTGCTGAGTACACCATCGATTTTCTTCCCAAGGTAAAACTGGAGATTGCCATTGCGGCAGATCTGCTGGATCGCACCATCGAAACTATTCGCGACGCTGCCAATAGCGACAAAATCGGGGATGGAAAAATCTTTGTCTCCGATCTGGAAGAGGTGATTCGTATCCGTACCGGAGAGTCCGGTCGAGAGGCGATCTGATTCACGCTGAATCAATTGAACAGTTAGGAGAAAAAGAGAAATGGAAAATCAGATTTTTGAACTACAGTATGCAATGGACACCTTCTACTTTCTGGTGTCTGGTGCATTAGTGATGTGGATGGCGGCCGGTTTTGCAATGCTGGAAGCGGGGTTGGTGCGTTCCAAGAATACCACTGAAATATTAACCAAGAACGTGGCGCTGTTTGCCATCTCTTGTGTGATGTACCTGGTGGTGGGGTATCAGTTGATGTATGGCTCAGGGGGATATTTCCTGACAGATATCATGGGTGGAGACACGCTGGTTGCAGATGCATTGAAGAGCTCTGCAGAGAATGGATTCAATGGCGACTCTGTCTATTCTGGAGCTTCGGACTTCTTCTTCCAGGTGGTATTTGTTGCAACCGCGATGTCCATCGTTTCGGGTGCAGTGGCTGAGCGCATGAAGTTGTGGGCATTCCTGGCCTTTGCAGTGGTGATGACAGGTGTGATCTATCCAATGGAAGGTGCATGGACCTGGGGTGGTAAAGAGGTCTTTGGTCTGTTCGCACTAGAGTTCAGTGACTTTGCGGGTTCCGGTATTGTCCATATGGCGGGTGCTTCTGCAGCGCTTGCGGGTGTACTGTTATTAGGCGCACGTAAGGGTAAGTATGGCAAGGATGGCTCTGTACGGGCGATTCCTGGTGCAAACCTGCCACTGGCAACGCTGGGTACCTTTATTTTGTGGATGGGATGGTTTGGATTTAACGGTGGTTCAGTGCTGAAGTTAGGGGATATCAATAGTGCACATTCAGTGGCTATGGTCTTCCTCAACACCAATGCAGCTGCAGCGGGTGGTGCTATTGGTGCACTGATGATTGCCCGTATATTATTTGGCAAGGCAGATCTCACGATGATTCTCAATGGTGCCTTGGCTGGATTGGTGGCAATTACGGCGGAACCTTCTACCCCGACTCCACTGTTGGCAACACTGTTTGGATTCACAGCAGGCATACTGGTGGTGTTCTCGATCATTACACTGGACAAGATGCGTATTGATGATCCGGTGGGTGCAATCTCTGTTCACGGAGTGGTCGGATTCTTTGGCCTGATGCTGGTGCCACTGACCAATACCGGTGCAACCTTTAGTGGTCAGTTGGTGGGTGCTGGTGTCATCTTCGGGTGGGTATTTGGTGCAAGCCTGGTGGTATGGATGGTAATCAAGATCATCATGGGGCTGCGTATCAGTGAAGAAGATGAGGCTGCTGGAGCAGACTATGCAGAGTGTGGCATGGAAGCTTATCCAGAATTTACAAACACGGGTAAGTAGTAACCTCTCCCTAAGCTCATCGGTTAAGTGGGATCGATGAGGCAGCGCTAAGCTGTACACCTCCCGCTTAAGCCCCGGTCAGACCTTGTTCTGATCGGGGCTTTTTTTGTGGAGGGGTGTCCGTTAATAGAAAACGATATGAGTCAGCTATATTGCAAATGATAATGATTTATGTTACGATTATTTTCGCACCTGAAGTGATGAGTTAATGTTGTGCTGTGCGTTGGGAAAAAGCTTTCTTCTTTCAATTTTTTCCAACGCACCAAGTAATGAATCTCCTCTGTAGAGTGACTCCGAAAGGCATGCATTCTTGGATATTGCTTCAGGTGCAACTTATGAGAGGTAAAGGGATTAAACAGGGAGAGTTTTAAATTGGTTGTTCACGCACACCAGGGAAAGGTACAGATTCGATCAGACCTGATGAGAGTCAATGGCAGAACACAAGGTCTTGCCCGTAATATCCGTAAAATTGAAGGGGTTGAGAATATTGAGGCCGAACGTGGAAGTGGCATGGTCTCCTTTACCTATAACCCGGACCTCTACCCATCACAAGTGATGGAGTACCGTGTAGAGCGTCTCTTGTCAGACTGTTTCAAGTGTGAAGATAGAAAGCGAAATGCGGCATCTGATATGGGGAAAGTGGCCAAAATAGGTATGGGTACAACCATGGCAGGGATGATCTGGACAGGGTTTCGTGGTGAGAAAGATGCCCATGTTGCAACCGGCAGTGCTTTTGCGGCATTCGCAGTGATTCATATGGTGCAGTATATTAATCGCCTTTTTAAATAGTCTGATCATTAGCCTGATCGGTAGTCAGCTCTCTTCAGGCGGTCTCGACAGCATCGTACAGGCTTCTCCTGCGCTTGCAGGTGCAGAAAATTACTAATTATAGAACTCCCCTTTATTTATTGCGGACTCTTCTGTATTCTTGACTGTAATACATGGTTTTTGAGAGATCGTAGCCAATGAGTGTAAAAATTTATCACAATCCCCGCTGTTCAAAGTCCCGTCAAACATTGGCACTGATTGAGGAACAGCAGGTTGAGCCAGAGATTATCAAATATCTGGAGACACCGCCTACAGCGGCAGAACTGGATCAAATCCTAACGCTACTGGGGGTTGAGCCTGAGGCGTTGATGCGTAAGAAAGAGGCAGAGTATAAAGAGGCAGGGCTCAATGTCAGCGGGCTGAACCGTGCGCAACAGATCGAAAAAATGGTGGCGTACCCTAAAGTGATTGAGCGTCCAATTGTGGTGAATGGTAGTCGTGCAGCGGTTGGGCGACCTCCCGAGCAGGTTCTGAGTGTTCTGTAGTTTTCATGATCAAGATTACCCCTGTCACCTCGTCTGATCACTTTGTAGCGGTACGAACTCTGCTGGAGGAGTATGTTTCCAGTCGGCCGGGCGATCCGGCGCTGGAGCAGTTTGATGAAGAGTTTGTGCAGCTGGAGACACTTTACGCACCACCTGACGGGCAGATGTTGATTGCGCATCAGGACCAGAAAGCGGTTGGGTGTGTAGCGCTTCATTCGCAAGATGAAGAAGATATTTGTGAGATGAAAAGGCTCTATGTGTCACCGGGCCATCGTAATTGCGGGATTGGTCGCGGACTGGTAATGACGCTGTTGATTGAGGCCGAAAAAGCGGGTTACCAACGGATGCGTCTGGACTCTATCCCCAGCATGAAAGCAGCTCAGGAACTCTATCGCTCTATTGGCTTTTATGAGATTGCAGATTACCGCAACAACCCCAATCCGGGGACGCGCTATTTTGAGATCACCTTCAGTCAGCCTCAGCCTGCAACCTGATTGGCTCCTATGTATTTCCTCAAACCATGAGTTTTCCTGCGCAACCCTTTACCCTGGAGTGCCCGAAATGTGGCGAAGGAACACTCAAGCTGGATGACTCTGCACTGGATACCAGTTGTCAGGGCAAACATGTCTTTCTGTTTGAGTGTGACCACTGTCAGGGGCTTAGCGCTACGGCAATGAACAATATCCCCACTTCAGAATGGCACCAGTTTATTGCAGAGAGTGAACTACAAGTGATGGTATCCAACTACTTGAAAGTCAGCCATAAAGCGTAAATCAGGGCATTTTGTTCGGCTGCTAACCCCGCTTGGTCAGTTTATAAATTCTCTCAACCAGAGAGGTAACTCCCCGTTTGGACAGCGGGTCCTGACCGTTGCTCAGATTTTCACTATGCAGTAATTCAATGGTGAAATGCTCCCCATAAAGTGTTCTCACCTCTTCATCACTGACGGCAAAGGGGGGTGGGCTCTTCTCGTGCTGAGGATAATCTGTCGTCACCAGCAGAATCCGGCTACCAGCCGTCAACAGTCGGGCGGTGTGTGCGGCGTATCGTTGACGCATCTCTGCTGGCAGGGCAACCAGTGCCGCGCGGTCAAACAGGACGCGGCAATTACCCAGATCTTGGTGGGATAGATCAAAAAAGTCACCCTCTAACAGGGTCAGTGGACCACTTTGCCACTGTTTGAAGTGAGTTTGAGAGTGTTCTGATGCGCTTAGCTGCTGCTCTTTAAAAAAATCACGGATTGCGATATCACTCAGCTCAACCCCGATTACGGGATGTCCCTGTTCGGCAAGCCATACAAGATCAACACTTTTTCCACAAAGTGGTAACAGTAGTGGCTCACCGGGTGTTAATTCGAGTTCAGAATAGAACTTCAGTAGCCAGATATTTGGTTTCCCTTGATGAAACCCGATGCGCCCCTCTTGCCAGCGCTGGTGCCAATGATCCGCTTCCATCGTAAATAGAGTGAGGTTTCGTTACAGGTCTTCTGGTAGCTCTGGAAGTGGTACATCCCCATCGAAGATCAGGCTTTCACGACGCTGTAGGTAGGCATCACGCATAAAGCTATAGTTGTCAAAGCTTGCAGAGTCGAGCATATCTTTTGTTCCCAGCAGATTGGCTCGCTTGCTGATCAGCTTGGTTGCTTCAGCGGCAGTCTCTGCGTTGGTAGTGGATAGCTCCGAACTTGGATCAAAGAGGTTGGTCTCTCCGACCTCAACGGTATTGCCGATCCAGTACTCTGAGGCAAGACCTGCTGTATCACGCAGTGTGCTGGGGCCAAAAATAGGGAGTACAAAGTAGGGGCCACTCTCTACCCCCCAGACGGCAAGTGTCTGACCAAAATCTTCTTCATGTTTTGGAATATTGAGGTCTGAAGCGACATCAAACAGCCCGACGATGCCAATAGTTGAGTTGATACCAAAACGGACTGTGTCTGAAATGGCCTCTTCAAATTTAAATTGCAGTAGATTATTGAGGATGTTGAAAGGTTCGCGCAGGTTGCTGAAGAAGTTGCTGATACCGCGCTCAGCCGGGTCAGGCATAATAGAGCGATAGCCTTCAGCGACGGGTTTCATCAGATTTTCATCGAGTCCCTCATTGAAAGAGTAGATGCTACGGTTGTAGGACTCTAACGGATCGATATCCGGCTCTTCTGTTTCAGGAGAGGCAATAACAACCAGAGGCTCCAGAGTTTGAGTCTCTATGGCTTGGCTTTGGCTCCATGCAGACGAGAGGCCAATGAGCAGTGCAGTAAGGAGAAAAGGTTTTGGGATCATCATGGGCGTAGGCTGCAACAAAAATAGTGGAGAAAATGGTCGGTTATTATACAAGTCTTTTGTTGAATAGTGAATTGAAATAAGTCAAAAATGGTAGAAACAGTACGATTAATTGAGTCATGGGTGATGCCTCCGGGCAGTATTTTGGTGCTACTGCTGCTTGCACTGCTGTTGGCGGGCTGGTTACGCGGCTTTTCAAGGTTGTTGCTCTTTATTGCCACCATATCACTCTATCTATTGAGTACGCCATGGTTGGAGTTTGAACTGGCAAAGCGGTTGGAGATTATTCCACCGTTGCAAAACCCTGTTGAGCAGAGTGACGGGGAGCGGGTGGCAATTGTGGTTCTAGGAGGGGGGCGATACAGTGCAGCGCCTGAATTTGGTCAGGATGTGGTCGGTCAATCAACGCTGGAACGGTTACGTTACGCAGCCAGATTACACCGGCAGACAGATTTTCCACTATTAGTCACCGGAGGGGTGCCGTTGAATGAGGCCGTTTCAGAGGCGCAGTTAATGGCAGAGAGCTTACGCAATGACTTTTTAGTTGAGAAGGTTTGGCTGGAGGAGAAGAGCGTCAATACCTGGGAACATGGACAGAGGGTACCGCCAATCCTGAAACAGAAAGGGGTAACCACAATGATTCTGGTTACCCACGCCTCTCATATGTTGCGCTCACTGCGTGTCTTCCGCCAATCCTCAGTGTTGGGCGATATACAGATTATACCTGCCCCGACCGCCTACACCACAACCAGTGTGATGGATCGGGGCCTTGGCTTGTGGCGGCCGGCAGCCGGTGCATTAAGGGGCAATGTCCGATTTTTACATGAGTGGCTTGGCGTACTCTGGTATCAGCTGCGTTACTCGTAAATGAAGCTTTTCCGCAGCAGGCTCTCTATTCTCGGACAGCCACCTAGTATTCTGCTCAAGTTGTAATAGTGCAGTACAATAGGGGCTATGCAAAATAGTAATCAAACCGCTGAGTCGGGTGTCGCACCCCAACTGCCCTCTCTATTGGCAGCACCTTTTAAACTCGTTCCTGACCTGGTCCATACCCGGCTATTGGTTGCGCTATTGAATCACCTGTTTCAGCAGCAGCTACAAGAGGGGGAACTCGATTTTCTGGAGTCGAAGACAGCCGTAATTCACCTGTTGGATGCCGGTGTTCAGTTTCGCTTCACCAAGGGGCGTGAGCAGCTTGTGGCCCACTCCGGTGATGGACCTATTGATCTGATTATTAGTGGAAATCTTTATGATTTCATTCAGTTATCGGTTGGAGAAGAGGACCCGGACACCCTGTTTTTTCAGCGTAGAATCCATCTGGAAGGGAATGTGGAGCTGGGGCTGGAGACCAAAAACCTGATCTATGGGTTGGATATGGATGCACTCACGATACCGGCACCGCTGCGTACGGCCCTGGATAAAGCGATCAACTTCTATAGAAAGTAATCAATATTTGATGTGACTCATTTCCAATTGGCTTTGGTTGATGGCATGCTCTCAGTTTTTGTAAGGTATTGAGAACCCACCATGGAACTGGTCTGCCCGGCAGGTAACCTCCCCTCACTGAAAGCAGCGGTCGATAATGGAGCCGATGCGGTCTATATGGGGTTCAAAGATGACACCAATGCACGCAATTTTGCGGGCCTTAATTTTAATGATCGCGGCATTGGGCAGGGGATAGAGTACGCTCACAAAAAAGGGGCCAAGCTGTTTGTCGCGATTAACACCTTTCCGCAGCCCAGTGGCTGGGAACGATGGACTCAGGCGGTGGACCGTGCTGCAGAGAGTGGTGTGGACGCCGTGATTTTGGCTGATATTGGCATCCTCGACTATGCGGCCAACCGCTGGCCTGATCTCAATCTACACCTTTCGGTACAGGGTTCAGCCACAAATTATGAGGCGATCCGTTTCATGCATCGTAATTTTGGTATTCGTCGCGTGGTCATTCCCCGAGTGTTGTCGGCTTCTCAGGTACGTCATGTTACAGAGCACAGTCCGGTACCACTTGAATTGTTTGGGTTTGGCAGCCTCTGTGTCATGGTCGAAGGGCGTTGTCTGCTCTCCTCCTATGCAACCGGACGTTCTCCCAACACCTACGGAGCCTGTTCGCCCGGAAGTCATGTGGAGTGGATTGAGCAAGAGGATGGTGGCGTAGAGACCCGCTTAGGTGGAATTTTGGTAGACCGTTACCAGCCCACAGAGCAGGCGGGTTACCCCACTATCTGTAAAGGACGTTTTGAGGTACAGGGAAAAGAGGGGTATGCGATTGAAGAGCCGACCAGTCTCAACACCCTGGAGCTGTTACCAGAGATGATGGCGATGGGGATTGGGGCTATCAAGATTGAAGGGCGACAACGTAGCCCGGCTTATGTAGCGCAAGTGACACGGGTATGGCGTGATGCAATTGATGCCTGCAGCCGTAACCCTGAGAGCTTTCAGGTTGATGAAAACTGGAACAGACAGTTGAGCAAGGTGGCCGAAGGGGCGCAAACCACCCTAGGTGCCTACCACCGGTCATGGCAATGAAACTCTCACTGGGGCCGATCCTCTACTACTGGCCAGAGGAGCAGATTCGTCAATTTTATCGTGAAATTGCGGATTCGGCAGTGGATATCGTCTATCTGGGAGAGACGATCTGTTCCAAGCGCCGCTCTCTCAATCTGGAGCAGTGGGTCGAAATTGGACAGCAGTTGCAGGCAGCGGGCAAAGAGGTGGTGCTCTCAACTCTGGCACTGTTGGAGGCGGAGTCTGAGTTGAAAAGTCTGCGTAAAATCTGTGGTAATGGAACGTTTCTGGTCGAGGCCAATGATCTGGCAGCGGTCAATATCTGTGCCGAGCAGGAGATCCCTTTTGTGGTGGGCCACTCAGTCAATCTCTATAATCAGGGAACCATGGGGGTGATGGCCCGTTGCGGGATGAAGCGCTGGGTCTTGCCCGTAGAGCTTTCAAAAGAGACACTGCATGAGCTGCAGCAGCACCGTCCTGACGGGGTTGAGACAGAGGTGTTCAGTTGGGGAAAGATCCCGCTCGCCTATGCGGCCCGCTGTTACACCGCACGTCACTACAACCTTCCCAAGGATGATTGTCAGTATCGCTGCCTGGATGATCCCGACGGGATACTGCTCAATACCAAAGAGGGGCAGCCCTTTTTAACAATCAATGGTATCCAGACACAGTCTGCACAGCACAACAACCTGCTGGGGGTGATGGAGGAGATGAAGGCCGAGGGGGTTGATGTGGTACGAATCAGCCCACAGTCTCGGTTTACCCCGGAGATCGTACAGCTCTTTGATCAGCGCAAACGAGAAGAGATCACCCTTCAAGAGGGGATGGATGCAGCCAATCGCCTGCTGCCATTAGGTGGTGTGGACGGTTACTGGCGCGGAGAGGCCGGTATTCAGCCGACAGAGATTTAACAATTTGTCAGGGGTGTAATGGTCTGCACAAAGGGGGGCAGGAAGCCTGTCTGAGAGACACCCAAATACCTTCGGTGAGAGGTATAATCTGCCGATGCAATATCCTGAAACATTTGATGTCATTGTGATTGGCGGCGGCCATGCCGGTACCGAGGCGGCGTTGGCATCTGCGCGAATGGGGGTGCGTACCCTGCTGCTGACCCACAATATTGAAACACTGGGGCAGATGAGCTGCAACCCTGCCATTGGTGGCATTGGCAAAGGGCATCTGGTGAAAGAGGTGGATGCGCTGGGCGGCTTTATGGCGCACGCGGCAGATCGTGCAGGAATTCAGTTTCGTATCCTCAATAGCAGTAAAGGGGCCGCAGTGCAGGCAACCCGTGCGCAGGCAGATCGACAGCTCTACAAACAGGCGGTGCGCAACCATTTAGAGAATCAGCCCAATCTCACACTGTTTCAACAGGCAGCAGATGACCTGCTGGTTGAAGGAGAGCGTGTTACCGGAGTGGTGACCCAATCAGGAATCCGTTTTTCGGCCCCTACGGTGGTGTTGACGGTAGGAACCTTTCTGAATGGAGTGATCCATGTGGGTCTTTCACAATCCTCTGGTGGGCGGATGGGAGATCCCCCTTCGCTGAAATTAGCAGAGCGATTGCGGGCGTTACCTTTCAAGGTAGAGCGTCTCAAGACCGGCACACCACCACGAATTGATGGACGCAGTATCGACTATAGTCAGTTAAAAGAGCAGCCGGGGGATGACCCTGTCCCGCTATTCTCTTATCTGGGAAAGCCCTCGGAACATCCGCAACAGATCTCCTGCTGGATTACCCATACCAATGAACAGACCCATGAGATTATCCGCAGAGGGCTGGACCGCTCTCCAATGTATAGTGGGGTTATTGAGGGGGTCGGGCCGCGCTACTGTCCTTCGGTAGAGGACAAGGTTGTCCGCTTTTCCGAACGTGACTCCCATCAGATCTTTGTCGAACCCGAAGGGCTAACAACCCACGAAATCTACCCCAACGGGATCTCCACCAGCCTGCCGTTTGATGTGCAGATTGATCTGGTGCGTTCCATCAAAGGGTTTGAAAAGGCCCACATCACCCGTCCGGGTTATGCCATTGAGTATGATTTCTTTGATCCGCGCGATCTCAACCCCTCGCTGGAGACTCATGCTCTGCGGGGACTCTTCTTTGCAGGGCAGATCAACGGTACCACAGGCTATGAAGAGGCAGCTGCACAGGGGCTGGTAGCAGGGTGTAATGCTGCACTGCGTATACAAGAGAGAGAGGCGTGGTATCCACGGCGAGAAGAGAGCTATATCGGAGTAATGATCGATGACCTGATTACCCGTGGCACCAATGAGCCTTACCGTATGTTTACCAGTCGAGCAGAGTACCGGCTGCTACTACGAGAGGATAATGCGGATCTGCGGTTGACAGAGCAGGGGCGTAACCTGGGGTTGGTCGAAGATATCCGCTGGGCGGCCTTTCAGCGCAAGCGGGACGCGGTTGCCACAGAACAGCAACGGTTAAAGGGTCAGTGGCTGAGACCACAATCAATCAGCGGGGAAGAGGCAGAGCGGGTGTTGGGTAAACCGATGCGTCGTGAACATAGCCTGATGGACCTGTTGGCGCGTCCCGATGTCAGTTACCAGAAGCTGGTTTCACTGGATGTGGTGGAAGATCCGCAACTGCCAGAGGATGTGGTTGAACAGGTAGAGATTCAGGCCAAATATGCCGGTTATATCGAACGCCAGAGTCAAGAGATCGAAAAGAATCGCCGTCATGAAGAGATGAAACTCCCGCAAGCACTCGACTATGGAGAGGTCTCAGGTCTCTCCATCGAGATACAGGAGAAGCTGGCGCGCCAGCGCCCGGCAACACTGGGGATGGCGGGGCGCATCTCTGGAGTGACCCCGGCAGCGCTCTCACTGCTGCGTATTCATCTGAAGAAACATACATTGAATGGTGGTAACTAAAACAGCAGTAGATTGAGTTGCCCTCTACATCAA
>Ga0257117_1001156_pt1 | contig 16444 bp, 18 predicted proteins | sample SI112_135mmetaG_FD_190157 | JGI IMG/M metagenome (GOLD analysis project Ga0257117, IMG submission 190157) | Marine microbial communities from Saanich Inlet, British Columbia, Canada - SI112_135m | ecosystem: Environmental > Aquatic > Marine > Inlet | place: Canada: British Columbia | collected... | reverse complement strand
TATAATAAGCTCTATCTTTTATTGTAAGCTCGGCTGGCTTACCTTTTACAAATCTAATGCGAAGATTAGTTCCGTTGTGCTTTAATAGAAAATTCTCAGTATCAAAATAATAATTTGTCTGTTCTTTGAGCTTAATTTTATTTCCCTTTTCCACAAATTTAGAAATCAAGGAGCTGTGTGCCTGCTCAGTTAAAAGGGTCTTAAATTCTGCTTCGTCCAAGGCCAGTCCAGAAAAAAGTGTGCAAGCAAGTACAACGGTAAACTTGTTCATCGGTGATCTCCTTTGACCAACACTGCGTACGCCGAAAACTCGGCAAAAAGAAAATAGTGGGGATAACTTAATACACGTACGCTCCGCATCATATGTCTAGCTACTTATTTACACCCTCACTAATAAGTGAAAGTTAAATACGTGAATGTTTCTATGATTTTGAATAGTTACAGTGACATTCTATTCTTCAACGCCCACTTCCGCACTACAGGGTAGCTCCGCATGGATTGCCTAATAAATAGACACTTCCTAAATTTTTTACTCCATCTCACAAGCAGAGCGCAGGTTGGGTTACTATGGCTGCAAAGAAATAAGATTTGAAAATCTACACAGGATAAACTTATGAAATTAATAGCACTTACCGCACTTATTTTCACATGCCTGCCAAATTTCTCTAGTGCTGAGATCGATCTGTCATGCCTAGAGCGTGTGATGCTAAAGCGAGTTGCCAGCAAGGCGATGATGCCCGTTAGAATCATGACCCTAGGAATAGTTGGAAGAATTAATGTCTCTACCTATCGAGGAACTTTGAGAGCTCAAAGAGTTCTAGAGAGCTCCACAAGCCTAGTCGAGGGAAGTGCCTATGGTGAAAAGAGTCCCGATTACAAAAGAGTCAAACGTTTTACAAAAAAGGTCGCAAGAAAAATAGACATGGAAATTGAACCTCTTGATATGGCCCAAATTGTCTATGACATGGACCAAAATAAGGAATTGTGTCCTCGAATATCAGACTTATACAGACGTCACTTTGATTACCGTGAACTAAGAGATTATACGGCCTCTAAACTCAGCCAGTAAAAATAAGTAAATCCCCTAAAGCGGAATGGACCATGAAATTAATATTGATCACCCTATGCCTTGGAATATTCACCCAATCGTCTCACGCAAAGCTTGGGAAAAAAGTGAGTATTCGCGACTATATAGAGGCTGGGAAAACTAAACTTTTAGGGCCAAAGTCAAGACTCATTGAAAGCCTATTTTACAACAAAAAATATGCGTGTACTGAGAGAGTTGATCATGTCAACGGCATGAGACTTCTGGCAATGGATCAAGTGGAAGAAGCTCTCAGAGAAATATCTGTATATGAGAAGAAACCAAAGGTTAAAAAATCAAGAAGTCTTCGAAGAAGACTTCGAAGGATTGCAAGGCGCTACAGGTGTATTTTAAGAAAGCTGCCAGTGGCATTAATTCACTGTCAAACAAAGAGATGTCAGAGAAAGAAAATTTCTGCTAGCTCCAAGACACCCACTTTCCCACATATTAGCCTGTGCAACAGACTATTTAAAAAAGGTGACTATAAACAAGCTGCAATCTTAGTCCATGAACTCTCTCATACATGTGGAACCCTTGACTTTGAATATGATGATAAACCTAGGAAGCATTATGGCATTTTTGGTGTAATCGCCAATGCGGAAAGTTTTGAATATTGGATTAAAAAAGGCTTTTGCCTTCCGGGTCTAGATTGTCCCGATCCTAAAGAAGAATACCAAATCAAAGAATTATGGGACAACCTACTTCACTAATCTCACTAAATTCACTTGTAGGAGCACGAAGAAAATTAATCTTTCCAGTAAGTCTCTGTTTTAGAAATAATCTTTTTTTGGAATAATTTTCTTTTGGATAGCTTCTTTTCTAAATCGCTATAAGCTTTAGTAAAATGATGGACATCACTTGTGTTCACTTTAAAAGATAAAGAACTGAGAGTCTTTTGTTTGAAAAACCAAACTTCGAAATCAAATTCAGTGTCCTCAAGTGCAGGGATCCCTCCCGCTCTGTATTTGAGAGAGTATTTTTTTCGAATTACTTTTTTGGGAATGCCTAGACTATCAGGGTCAGTATTTTTACTTAAGATTTGAAAAATAACAGGATAGTTTTTTCTAAGAAAATCGAGAAAGGCATTTTTTTTTACCTTTTCGATTTCTTTCATAAAATTCGATTTTACCACGTAGCTGACGGAATAAGATTTCCCACTACCTTTGCGGTCAATTTCAAACTTTACTTCATCAAAATTTTGGGCATCTAGCACCATTAAATCTGCTTCAAATGCTGATCTCACTTTAATGGTGAAAGTACTTTTCTTAGGCTGCGTTAAATTGGGTCTAATTCGAAAAATGAGATTATTTTGTTTTAGCTCCCTATCTTCGGTGTCTATATAATAGACGGCATATTTTTTTTGCTCACCCTTAACTTTGAAACCTTTCAGTCTTTTTTCAACTTTTGCTATAATCTCTTTTGAACTATCACTTCTTTTTACACCTATATTTTTGAGGTCATAACTAAACTCTGTTGATGAAAACTTACTTTCACCTGCATAGGCGCTAGAGAATATAAAACTAAGTAAAATAACTAGTGATTTTGGGTCCATGAAAGGGTTACTAACACCTTCATATTTATAAGACAACGCATCTCTTATTATTTCAAAATAAAGTGTTTATTTGGTTCAACTTCTAGCTCTACGCTTGAAGAGTTTATTGACGCGGCACATATCGATTAAGAGTCTCAGAATACTGAGTAATTTTTTCTATGCTTTTAAACAAGTTTCGACGGCCGGTAACCCCCATGCTAGCTCAAGTTATCAATAGGAGAAAAAATGAAAACACTTTTAATTTTATGCACCTTCATTGCTAGCTTATCAGCGTTAGCAAAATGTCCTGACTTCTCTGGAAGTTATCAAATCGAATCCTGTCAAAATGACGACAAAGCAAGTTATGTTTTGTTTAGCTTAGCAATGGATCTACCAGCAAATGAAATAGTCTCTCTTGAGCAAAAAGGCTGCAAAGAAGTGGTATTTTCTTTTGAAGATGAGAACGGCAATGACTTGGGCTCTAGTAAAGCACTCCCTTTTAAAAAAGATCTCTCCATAGTACTGGGAGAGTTATACAAAAATGTTAAGATATCTATTTCTAAACGTAAAAAAGAGATCAAAATTATCAGTAAATATATTTATGTCAGCGAAGGCAGTTATCAAAAAAGTATTGCCGTTCTAAAAATGAATAAAGATGGATCGCTTCTAGCAACTGTTAACAATATCAGTGGAGGCTTTGTGCCATATTTATTCGAGGGAAAGCTGCGACAAAATAAACTGACAAGCTCATGTATTTTGAAAAAAATTAAATAGGTAGTAAAGCTAGAATAGTGTGGTCTTTGATTTTTTAAGTCAGATCTAATGAACTGCGCTCTTTTTTTAAAAGGGATAGTGCGATTACAAGCGCAATAACTTGAGGTATTCCACCTAGAATCGTTGACAGATCTTGCCTAAATTCAAAATGAATAATATTTAACCACATTAAAAGAGCTCCAGTAGTCAAAATAAGTGTTCCTGAAATGGGACCAAGAACAGCAATATACAGACCCACCCTACTTCTTTTAAGCAGTAAAACTAAGGCCGTTCCGTAGAGAAAGCCCCCTCCAAGGGAAACATAGTACTTAGGCTTCCAGGAAAAAAGTCCAATCCAAGACAATATGGGTTGTAGGGCGTGATGAAGAAATACAATCAACATTAAAAGTTGAATGCCCATCCACAATTTATTTTTATCTGATTTTTTTAGCATCGCATTCAATCATACTCCCCATTCCTACAATTGTCACTCAATGGGTAAAGGGTTTTACATCAATAACGATCTTGGAAAAATCGTTTTTGGGTGCCCAAAGGCGACCATTTTTTTCTCCTGTTTGATCCTTGGCACATTCCCATCCCCTGGAACTGTATGCCGTTGAATCATCATACCTACAACTGTCTCCATAAGAGTTTTGAATGAGAATTTTACACTGACATGTATTTTGGTCCCACTTTTGTCCAACCATAGCAAGATCGTGTTCACCACAATCTTTCTTTTTCATCACTTTTTCACTGGGTGCATTAAAGGTCGCTATTTCAGAATTCACTCCCAAGAATTCTGCACACACTGCTAGACCTATGGGCAGAGCATTCTCTTGACTCAAATTACTTGAAATAGCTCTGTCTAGTGATTTTATGGCGACATTTTGGTAGTCATCTTTAGATTTTTCAAAACTTTTTCGCACGTCTAAGTGCTCGCACTGGTAATCCTTAAAAACTTCACTGAGACCAGGATCTTTTTTACAATTTCTTATAAAGTAATTTTCTAATTCTCTAAGCATTCTCCCCAGATGATATCCTTTTATGGAGTCTAAGAATGTTACAAATTCAGTGTCGATAGAGGTGGCTGAATTACTATCTTCAGCACACAGCTTAGCACCATACCCTTCAAATAACGCTTTCATTTCTTCTTGAGAATTAATACTATTTTGGGCCTCTAGATATTGCACCTGCAATTTGAATAGCCTGTCTTTTAAACGAGAATCCGTGCTCAACTGGTCCCCAAGTCCTTCAGCATAACTTCTTAAAAGACTTTCATCTAATATTTCAATTGTTCCGGTATTTTCTACAAACTTAACCAATCCCGACAAATTGTACTTCTTCTCAATTTTTCGCAATTTTTTTAAGATGGCCTCTGCTTTTCCCTCTGGATTTATCACGGACCTATTTCCTTCCAAGGTATTTCGTAAATAATAGTAGCTGGCCGTATAGGACGGATCCCTAATAGCGGAATCTCCACAAAGTCCCCTTTTTTTGACTCTTTTTAATGTTTCGCAACTATCATCAGAAGTAAAAAAACCATCAAGTGGAGTCCAGTTATAGGGATACAAACCAGGTGTTACAGAAAGCACTCCTTTCAAAAACTTTGAGCGTGAAATGATCGCCAATTCCAGTGGATCAATAAATCTTCTCTTTGAAGGTCCTTGCTCAATATTTAAAATGGAATCCATAATTAGCTGTGAAGAGAAAGCAAAACAAAGACCTGTTTGTTCTTGATCCTCTACCTTAGTACCTTCAAGGATTGGACCCCCCTCTTTGTTTTTCCCCCATGGTCCCACCTTGTCTAATTGGTAGTATTGACAGTTGTTTTGCTCGGCGGTGTTTAGACAAGTTGAATAACTAAAAGTGGAAAATACCATCAGTGAAATTAGTAGTATGTAATGTGGTAGTGAATATTGTCGCATGCACCTTGATATCGGGTTTTAAGCTGAAATAACTTAGCAAAAAACTAGACAACCACAACAAGGTTTCTCAACGCCAAAATATACTGATAGACTTGGTGTATATGAGATATAAAATACCAACCCTTTTAGTCGTATTTTCCGTCATCGCCATTTTTTTGTACTTTATGAGTAACCCAAAAAAAGAAAGCAATTCTGCCAAAACTAAAAAAACTAGATCCAAGAAGAAAATCACATTTAAAGATTTGGCACCCAAGAAAAAACAGGATTTTCAAATTAACTCAAAAGGATCGAAGTCGACCAAAAAGATCAAAGGGAAAAAAAGTGGTATCAGTTTTTCAATATCACCTACTGATGATTTTTACCAAGCCGCAAAAGATGCTAACTATGATATCAAGAAAACCATTAAGGCAATTAACGTTAAAAAGCTTCCTGTAAAAGGACAGGTTAATATAGTTTTTTAACCATTCCCTGCCCTAATATCAAGCAAGCCTTGAAAACATCCCCATTTTTTAACGAGACAGGTAGACAAACTGAGCTAGTTTTAATCTAGGTCTTGGATTTTTAAGCCAATAGGGAACATATCCTAATCTCAATTTCAGCTGGTGAAAGAAGAGATTGGGCACGATTGGAGAGCTATTAAGAGAATCGATAGTCTGATCTCTTCCACTGGCAGGGCTTAGTACAAGTGAGCGATTTCCTCGCCATCCAATAAAGAAACCTTTGGGCCAATGAGTGTATGGACCAAACTCCACAGCGCTACTTCCCGATTGAAAATCATTGTATATATTCCAGTAGACATTTTTTCTAGCAGAATGAAGACCTTTATTACTGCTCCCACTACTTTTTAGAGGATTAACGGGGTCTCCGGTGTGTTTAATAGTAATTTGAGTGTGTAAGTTTTCAAAGTTTAGTGCTCGGTGAGCATCCATAGAAAGATTTTCTCCCCATCCTCTAGAATAAACATTTCGATGTGCTGCCCATGAAATAGATGTTCCATGTATTTGAGGCACCTCAATTCTCCAACTATCAAAAAGACAATCTGTGGACCAACTCATAAGAAGAGGGTGATGCATTTTTCTACCCTGAATAAGAATATCTCTAACAGTTACAAATCTTATGGTATGCAAGATGATCCCACTATCAGCATTGAGAGTGTGAACATTTCGAACCCATCCATTAATTAAATTTTGAACATAAATGGCATTGTATCCCTTTTCATCGAGATGCCCTGGATAATCAGTTTCTGGAAACTCAAAACTTAATTCTTCTATTCCAACCTCAGTCAGGTGAGGTTTTCTCGTTAGGCTTACATTCCACTCAGGTCTAATATCCGTACGAATTGATTTGGCTATTTTGACTACATTTCCCTTTACAGATGTCACTTGAACCCACTCTCTCACTTTGGAAGCATCTGAATCTTGAATATATGTTCCAAAATCAGAAGAGGATACTACGCCACCATAGAGATTATCTAAAAGCGTATCGCTTCCCATATCATTGTGCCACTCAAGTTGAATCCACTCTCCTGCCTCAGGACGATCAGATGATGCCCAATTAACAGGCAGCGTGCGGCTACCAACATTTAAGCTAGAACTGACTGTTCCTAAGTTTGTTACTTCGGCAATATCATCAGGCTTTACGTGAAAGAAAGCACCACTCCAGCTCCAAGCATTATTTTCACCTTCGACATCTGATAGTGAATAAGGAAGCTTTATGATAGTTTGCTCTGGTCCTGCTCCTCTTATTTGAATGTTACTACGATTAATTTGAATAACCTCTGTTATGACATAGGTTCCCTCAGGAAAATAAACGACACCTCCGTTAACTCTCGCCATATCCATTGCATCTTGCACAGCTTGTGTATCATCAGTGATACCATCTCCCGTGGCGCCAAAACTTGTAACATTGAAATTCTGAAGACCATAGAGACGAGGCGTATCTTTGGCACTTGCATGATAACCAGCAAAGGAAAAGTCTACAAGTCCCTCATGGCCAACCTCATACAAAGGTCTTTTTATCGCAATTTCAAAATTAAGATTTTTGATCATTGGTTTAGTTTCGGCCGTTTTTGATCTAGTGACGATTTTACGTTTAGATTTGTAAACATATCTTCTTCTTGCAAATGATATACTGGAAAAACTAAGAGATAATAAACACAATAAAATAAATTTAACCATTTCTCTCCCCCCAAGGCATAGAAACTAAATTAACAACGTGCCCCCTAGTAGAAAGCAATTTAGAGGCCAACAAAGGCCACCTAAGCCCTTTAAATTTAGTTATGGCAATTGGACAAACCAGAGATTTTGAGCAAAACCTTGACAAAAACAAGGCCAATTAAAATCTATTTACCAGGACACCTTCCAGCTGCGTGCTCATCTATTATCCCAAATACATTTTCAAACTGAAAGTTATAGATTAGCTCATGACAAAATTCTTCCACAGCATCTGTAGAGGCAATACTCGCCTCCCAATAGAAGTCACTCATAATGAATCCTACTCTAGTAAATGTGAAGTCATGCTCTCCTGGCAAAGTGAATTCAAGGTAATCAAGATAGCGCTCCCTAAAATCAGCGGTTTTTTCAAGAAGTGTTAACCTCACTCCAATCAAGAACTGCCTGCTCAACAAGCTCACCATCACGCCGGCTAGACTCGTAGCTAGAAGCGTATCCTAAGACCCTTGCTTTGATATTTTTCTATGAATTCAAATCAAAAATTTCACCAGAGAAGAAATAGCAGATCAGGAGGACTTGGCAAAATTACTGAAACTACTATCTAAGTAGTAGGCACGTGGGTCTTATCCCACGCGCCATAATTGACTAAGCCTAATAGTTAATTCCTTGTTCTACATAGTTCTGAGAAGGCCTGTAGCTGGCGCCAGTGGGTACAGCATATGGCCAATTGATATTTGTAGTATATCCATTGTCACAAATATAAGCGCCACTACTTTTAGAAATCCAAATTGTTTCAAGATTAGCAAAGTTAGTGAAGCCACTATTTGTCCCTAGATCAAGGGCAATGCCTCTAGTTCTTATGACACCCATAGCATCACGGATATCATCAAAAGCTGAATCAACTTGTGACTGGGTAAGACCAAACTTTGAAAAAGAATAACTCTTAATTCCAGTGGGATTACTAGCGAGAAAAATGGTTAGGTAATTGTCCAAGAAATCACTTACTATGTCTTCTGTCAAAGCATCAAGTTGGTCACCATTTTCAAAGGTTACCACAAGATTATTTACAATTTGCTCGATACCCACATCAACTTTCAGGATTGAGTTTCCTTCACCACCATTATAGTAATCTAAACCCGATCCTAAATAAATTCCATTTCTACTTTCAAATGGAAAACTTCCAAATAATTTAAAACGACTTCTTAGATGGACATTAAAAGTATTAAAGTAAGTACTGATTCTATAAGTTGCTAGCCCAAATTGTAGTGTTCCTTCAATCCAAATAGTATTAATAATCACAGAGTCATGCGTATACTCATCAAAAATTCTAGAAGTTCTTTTCATTTCAAGATTCCAGCTCTCTCCAAAGTTTGCCTGATTGCCGGTGTAAGAAATACTATCAATATTAAAGCTCAGGCCTTGCCCAAAAACATTGCTGATAAATGTGCTAATATTTGCATTACTCAGAAGGTTAAAACTTCCTAATAAATTATCTATAGGAGCATTGAGAATCCTGTCATAATTGAGGTTACCAATTTTTGGAGTTTCAAGATTCAGTATTTCAGGAATTTTAACCTGTGAGCAAACCTCACGCCTTTCAAGTCGAACAGGTGCTTTTTGAAATGTTATAGTCTTGGTAGTCGGCTTTCTTCTTGGTCTTTTTCTTGTACGAATTTTAGTTTCAGAATATGAAGTATTTAATGTGAAAAACAATAGTACAAATAGGCCAAATAGTCTTTGTAGCATTTTCATATATTCCCCCCAAGGAAAAATTGTGCAACATTCTAGGATGAGGGCAGCCTCTAAAAAATGCAATAATTGTCAGCGAGATATCCTATCTATTCGATTTTATAAAAGGCAGTGTAATATAGGCTTGCCAAAAATCTGTGTTTTTATGTTTGAAAGGGAAATATTAACAACTAAAATAGACCTTTTCGCGTCCCTGTATTTTGTGATCAAGGAGACCTTTCTCCAATAGGGATTTGATTTTTCTGTGAGCAGAGATCTCAGAAATACCATAAAATGCCGCAAAATCTTTTTTCTTGAATTCACTGTGTTTCTTAAAAATTTGAAGTGCATATTCAGCAGAAAAATCTATTCCCACATGCGAGAACAAATTCCCTTCAAGAAGTAGGAGATGTCGCACTTGAGATAGATCCAGGGAGTATTTGTTCTTTAACCTAGTGCACATTGAATAAATTCTTCTGACATTGGATTCAATTGTAAAAATTCCATCAGGCCAGAGTATATTTGATAGATTAATCAGGCTAACTCCCACATCACCGGCCTGATAAACATATTGCAAAAGCTTTAATTCCTGAGGTATGGGATGATGAAAGATACCATCAATGCACACTTCATCACTGTGAGGAAAAAATTTGATAGTGGCACCTTCAAAACCTGGTGAAAGCTTCATCTCGGTTTTCAACTCAAAGGCCAATTTGGAGCCAGGATAATTATGAAGAGTAAACTTCTCTATATCAGGCAATTTCCCGATGGAATTAAATTGATAGAAAAAACTAAGCCTTTCAAAAATACCGCCCTTAAATCCAGACAGCACTTCATTAACACAAGCATCACATTCATCTTCCAGCTTCAAGTGGTACCAACTTATAGCTTGATAGGCTTTAGTACAATAGTACTCACTAGTGCCGTATCCAATTTTCTCAGAATCAAGAATTGTATTACCTAAATCTACTAATTTTTGCCACTGCTCGGTTGCATTATAAAGTCGCAAATACTGAATTTTCAGGCCTTCTCTAAAAAAATCGTACTTTTTCAGGTAACACATCACCTCTTCGCATTTTGAATAGTCTTTTTGACTTATGAGTATCATGCTATAGCGAAGAAGCTGCATAGGATTTTCAACTTCATCTTTTTTCAGCCAAACTTCATCGAGCATTTCTACAGCACGATCGAACTCACCAGAAAACCAAAAAAATGAAGCAATAAAGACAATCTCCTCATGTGCTATTGGTTCAAAGTGCTCAATCAATCGCCTGGTATATCCCCAAGCTCCCAAGAGAGTATAGGACTTAATTAGTAGGAATATATCCCGTCCATTTTCAGTTTTTGTATTGTAGGTAGCACTAAGATCTGGATTGGTATTAATATATTTAAGGGCCTTGACAAGGCCTCCCCCCCTATTCGAACCCAAGTGCAAGACAAGCCTAAATAATCCATCTTTAACATTGGTAGTTCTAGGAAGTTTTTTTAACTCTCGAAGTTCAAGTTTGACGCTATCAAACTCTTTTTTTGACAAGAGAGATCCAATACTCTCAATTAAATCATCTGCTCTACCCATAGAAAAATTGTAGTCGATTTAAATACTTATTGTAAGAAGAACTTGATAAAAGGTACTAGAAGATTACAGACCGAATTAATCATAACACTTTTGTAAATTGGAAAAGTTAACCCAGTGGTATAAAATTTGTGGACCTTGCTACAGATTAGATATTGTTGACCCCTTACCCATTTAAATTATAATAAAATTATAAACTACAACACTTTATTGGATAGTTATGCTCAGATATACTCGTACCGCTTCTTTTTTAGCTCTTTTCTCTCTAATTCTATCAGGCTGTTTTTCTGGCGGGGATTCTGATAATCAATTAATTGATGAAATTCAAAGTGCAAAAAAAGCAGCTCAAAAGCCGCTTCCACCCAAGGTGATTGTAAAACCCAAGGCCCTGGACAAAGTTGTCTCTGCTCAATTTTTTCATGATGTCCCTGGGCTTAAACTTAAGATGAATAAGACAAGTAAAAGTGCGTTAGATGGATTTACTATTTTAGATTCAATAAAAAAAGAAAATATTGCTTCAGACTTAAAGTATATTGGGCACCTCAACCTAAATAGCAACCTTCGGTTTGTCATATTCTCAGGGAACTCTTGTACCAATTGTAAAAATCCTCAGAAGCTCTACATTTTTGATTTTATTTCCGAGGAAATTCTTACTTTTCCGGCTCCAGGAGTGAAGACACACCACAAGCTTCATGTGTGGGGAGGTCGCTGTAGTCCAGATCTGCGATTTCACTTTCTCTTTTGGAAGGATGATCAAAGCGAAGCCACAATTGTTAATATTAAAAAAGGTGGTGTTAAAGAGGAAACCTCAGTCAGTTTTGGTAAAAAAGAGCTTGAGAGTTTTAAACATCACATCAGCGCTAATCAATGCTTTCCAATAACTGTTGAACACACCATGTAATTCGATATTCAAAACCCTGAAAAATACCAAGACTAAAAGTTAGCAGGAATCGCTTTGTAATAAATTAAAAAATTGAATATTAAGTTGGAAAACACTATTTTTTTGATCTTTACTGGTATTTTTTGAAAGGTTGGACACTTTTGCACTAAACTAAGCTTTCCTATTTTATTTAAAATATTGCTTAGGTAGGTGGAGCTAAGACCCAAGTCACTTGAAAACTTTCTGAGGCTATATTTTGAATCAATCATCTTACGATGATTTAATTCTGTTTTAAGGAGATCTAAGTAGTTAATTGCCGCCATAAAAATTCCTATTGGTATTGAATAAGATTAACTCTCTGTGGTTTTTAAGTATCGTGCCGTTCATCAACAAGTCGACATACTTCAAACTCCTCACGATCAATAGCAGGGTGTTTTTTAGGAAATGAATCAGTGATATCAACAACCTCACAAAAGCAAAGTTTTGAGCTTGCACTTTGCGATTGACGCTCATCACATTCTTCAGGAGGCATATAAATTGTTGTTACGAGTTTATTAAAGTCATTTCCTGTGATATTTTTCCCGGTATCATCTCCATCAAATTCACCGCAAAATATACTTGATGAAATGAAAATAGAAAATAGAAAATAATATGATGAAGTACCTATTCATTTTTAAACCCCCTATAAATTTCATGGTAATTACCAATTGACTGACGATTCTATCAAATAACTAAAGCAAAATAGTTCTAGTGAAAAATAGCTACAGTTAAGTTTAAATTGTCTATTTTCTATACGTTTACAAAGATCTTACTTCGTAAACCATATAGCAAACTCTTCTAAAACAGGGCCCATTTAGGTATAAAGACTATTTTTCCTTAAGTATAAGAATTCTTTATTTGAGTAATTTTAGATTTACTCCGAAATCCAACCTAAGTTATATCTACCGATTTAGCACTTAATCTCTAGGAGTATAAATGAAGTTCTTAATTATTGATGATAACCGAGAAGTTCAAACAGTATTGAGAGATGTATTAGAGCTAGCAGATGATTTTTCTCAAGCTGAAATTCATCTTGCTAGTGATGGTCTTGAAGCTTTTGATAAAATGAAAGAAGTAAAATATGACATTTTATTTATTGATATCCATATGCCGTTTATGGACGGAAGAAGCCTGCTCAAAGCAAAATATGAAAAACCTAATCTAAATAAAGATACTCCTGCTATTGTTATTTCAGGAGACTCTACCAATTTGAATATTGGTGAAATTGAAGATAATGTTATCATTTTGAATAAACCATTTTCTTTAGAACGTGTCTGTAGAGTGACTAAGCTGATGTTAGAAAAAAAACAAATTCCTCGTAAAGTTTCGTAGTATAAAACTGCTTCATCTTTAACTTCATTTCTAAATTAATATTATTTTATATTGAGAATAAATGACACGAAAAATCAAAATCTAGCGAAAAGGGAAACTCAAGTATTCAAAATGGCTTTAATACTGCTGCAAAATGCCAAGAAGTACTTGGTAAAGTTGTTGAAAAATCATCACTAGTAAACCAGATGATGGATGATATGCAAGTTGCTTTTTTCAATCAACTATTTTGTATCTTTCATTCGAGGCCAAAAAACCTAATCCCAAAGATCCTTTATAGTAATCAAGATATTCTTTCTTTCTAATTTTTCTCATTTTCAATAGCTACACCTGGGTAAATGATCCAAGAGATGATCTTCAATATAGGGAGGAAATATGAATAAAGCTTTTACATTTAAAAACTGTGGCTGGCTTATTGCCGTGCTGCTTTTTAGTTCGCTTTCTGCTTCTTTTTCCTATGCAGGCTCAGCGCGTTCATCTTCGATCACACACTGGAATGGTGAGTGTTCCGGAGGCACCAGAACGTGGTGGGATGATATGTGCATGGCATGGCGAAAAAGAATGGGTAGTAAGGGATGGAGTCAGTGGTGGGTTAACTATCACTTAGTCAGGGTTGGTCGTTACGTAGATCCAACAATTGCAGCATGGGGACAAGATAAGTGGAACCTCGATGGAGGAGACGCAGCTTTAATGTGTACCCATGGTGGATATGATGAAAATGGATGGTACGGAGTGATGCACACCAAAGATCACGGACAATGTCGTCTCAATGTCTCAGACATGAAAATTGGACCCTACTTAGGTAATGGGAAAAACCGCTTCTGGCATATGTCTTCTTGTAACAGTATTCGTTGGAACCTACTTGGTAAATGGTGGGGACCCGCTGCAGGCAGAGTTCATGTGATCACAGGCTTTCACGGCTATATGTATATTGGTAGTAAGTACGTCGGTGAGTACCGAGATTTGGCCAAATACGGATTTAGCAGTAAAGGCGTAGGAAAAGTCTGGCGAGATAAAATGCACCATGTACACCACTGGTACAATTCTTGGAAAACCGTATGTCCGATCTCTTTAGGATTTGGTTATTCCCGGGCCACCTCTGCTAATGCTCTCAATGAGAAATACAAGTGGGCCTATAGCAACAAGAATCCCAACTGGATGACTTACACATGGAAATCCGGGTGTGACCCAACAGGAGGTCCCAAGCTTCCTAATTAGAAAAAAGGTTAGTTTGAGTGAACTCTAAAAAGGAGAATTGATATGTGGAAATATATTTTAATTATTCTAACAACATTGGTGGCCGTCTCGGCACACGCTGAAAATGATTTGGGAACCAGAAAAGAGGTATCTGAAAAGTTTAATCGCGAATACGACCAAGCCGTTGTAGAGGCGTTTCCAAGCTTTAAAAGCGCGGTGATCCAAAGACGGCTTCAAAGTATTCAGAAAAAATATCTGAGAGGATTTGATCCCTTAAAGATTAAAAACTTCACTACTCTTCAGAAGACTTTCCGATTTCCAATCCAGGACATAAGGCCAGGACAAACTTTTGTGGAAAAAGAAAAAGTCTTTGCCTATGAGCTCGATCGTAGTTCAGGGAGACTCTATATTCACAAGAATATGGAAAAAGTGCCTCCTATGAAAAAGATTTTGGCGCAACGGCAATTGAAGCAGGTCAAAAAACAACACGATCAACTCATGACACGCCTTGGAATTGATCGCAGCCAACTTCTCTTTACTGAGACCAACTTTATGCTACTGCAAACTGGTCCGGCTCCAGGAGGCAATCAAAGGCCAAGTGCAGTCATGGTGGATTCTTTTTTCACCTACGCCGTAAGAGCAATCGATGGTCTGATGGTAGACGGAAGTTTTGTAAGGCTTAATTCTAAAAATGCTAAAACTCTTTACGGAGTAGACATTACCTGGCCAAAGTTTAGCTTTCATCCAGCACTTAAAAACTTTGAGCTTAAAAAGAATCAACTTCTCATTGGCGAGATTAGTAGAATCGTTAACCAAACTATGGTTAAAGGCGATAAGATCAATGTCAAAATGGCAATGGTCTTACGACCTGTCTGGACAGGCAGGACTCTTCACTATATTCCGTCCATGAAAGTAGGTGTCCACTCTGGCAAAGGAGAGGCGGGAAATATGTTCTACGTAGATGTACTCAAACAAAGAGTCAAATACGATGTCAGGGCAAATAAAGACAGTTCTGAAGGACATTAGAGCATTTCACAAAATAAGGGACCCTATATTTTGTAGGGTCTTTTATTCTTCATATTGATTTTTTATATCAATAATTTTGCAGTCAACTTCTTGCCCATCACTATCCAAAATTCTTTTGGTAAGAACATAGTCAACAGCGCCACCAGACATACCGCAAGTCAGTGTCACTTCCCATAGCTCACCTTTTTGACTAAAAGAAATTTGCTCACCATCCATATTCGTACCAATCAAGGTATGGGCCAAATAGTCGCCTTTATAATCGGGCATGATAGTGTAGCACTGTGGAAGATAGCTTTTGACAACTTCACCCTTACAAACATCAAGGACCGGATCCCCTAAGGCCCAAGCATTAGTGGCGATAACGAGGGTTAAAAGAGTGGAAAATGTTAATTTTTTCATATGAGAGCTCCAGTTGAGTTTGGTGGAAGTTAGCTCCATATACCAGATGTTAAAAGTGAATCTTTCTAATATTCTAGATTCGTTTTAATCATCATAGGGATAATCAATAGTTTAGAGTTATTAGCATGGATGGAATTGGCCCCAATAGATATATTGAGGCCTATATTTCTTAATCTTGTAGGGATTCTAATTTTCTTTTCTTTTTGCCAAGTTTTTTTCTAACTCTTCTTTCCTGTCCAACAGAAATATTTTTATTTTCAAGTAGTCGTTCAAGATCAGAGATTTTGTCTTCAAGTCTTCTTCTTCTTTCCTCTTTACTCGGGAGTAGATTACCAAGAACTTCAAGACTGACAACAACGCCATCACTTGAACCTGCAATACCATTTACAGCATGACATTCTTCGATGGGACAATGCATTCTGGCATTGCCAGTTTGTGCCATACAAAGTTTCTGTGCATAAACCTCTGCCTCAGAACGCGTTGGTGCTTCTGAAATATAAGTGCCATTACCAAGAAAAGGTCCTTCAGCACGACATGAATAGTGAGTTCCCGATGAGAAGTAAACACCTAGATTCCCACCTCTAGAAGTAATTGTGATAACTGGTCTGGCCTGCTCAAATGCAATTGGCTCACAGCTAGCGCTATCACAATGCATAGAGTGGTTTCCTGTTTCTGCCTTACAATTGCGAATTGCATTGTCTCTAGCGGCAGTTTGATCAGTTCCATATCCTAGAGTTGGTGCCTCAGAAAAAGAGGGCTCAACTTTACAAACAAATCCCCTATTGAAGTCTAAGGTATAACTACTTCCT
>Ga0257117_1001155_pt1 | contig 16451 bp, 15 predicted proteins | sample SI112_135mmetaG_FD_190157 | JGI IMG/M metagenome (GOLD analysis project Ga0257117, IMG submission 190157) | Marine microbial communities from Saanich Inlet, British Columbia, Canada - SI112_135m | ecosystem: Environmental > Aquatic > Marine > Inlet | place: Canada: British Columbia | collected... | reverse complement strand
ATTTGTGCATCACGGCACTGTGCTGGACTGCGAGGAAAGCGACTGGGATATTTCATTCGATCTCAATGTGCGTTCGATGTACCGCATGATCAAGGCTTTTTTACCGGCAATGCTGGAATCCGGCGGAGGAAGTATTGTGAACATGTCTTCAGTCGCCTCAAGTGTTAAAGGTTTACCGAACCGTTTTGTTTACGGAGCCAGCAAGGCAGCAGTAGTGGGTTTAACGAAATCTATTGCGGCGGATTTTATCACTCAAAACATTCGCTGTAATGCCATTTGTCCTGGGACTGTGGAATCCCCATCTCTTCAGGCACGTATAAAAGCACAAGGCGGAAATTACGAAGATGTACTCTCAGCATTCATAGCGCGTCAACCAATCGGAAGAATAGGTACACCCGAAGAAATCGCCGCTTTAGCCGTTTATCTCGCGTCAGATGAATCCTCCTACACGACCGGTGTAGCATGGAGCATCGACGGCGGTATGACGTGCTAATTGCCATGCAATTGAGTTATTCCTCAAATAGGCGAATAGGGGAGTTCCAAAATTGAACGCCGTGACCAGTTAACGATATGTTCTTCCAATAAACTGACGCCCTCCTCCAAATCTCCATTCGCTATCTTTTCCACCAATAATTGATGTACCTTCAATGAAGTTTGTGTGGCGGGGCTGGTATTTGAAATATAATGACGCATCGTTTCAATAATGGAATTTATACTGTCATAATGTTTGCTCAGGAAGAGGTTATCACACGCCTCGAAAAATGCCCGATGGAACTTGGTGTCTAAAGATAGGTATTTCTCCCGTTCTGATTCTCCAAGGCAATCTGCCATACTTTCCAGTATATATTCAAGTTTACGAGTCAGTTCAAAATGGTCACGTTGAACTCCATAACGCAATGCTTGAGACTCTAAGGCAAAACGTAGTTCGCAAAACTGTACGAGTTCCTGTTGGTTCATTGTAAACACCCTGTATCCTTTGTGCGTTTCCGATACGACCAACCCTTCAGACTTCAACAGTGACAGAGCCTCACGTACAGGAGTTTTACTAATTTCAAGTGCCTGTGACAATGCTGCTTCTGTCAGTGGTTGCCCCATCTTCAGTTCCTTGCGTATAATACTAACTCTGATAGAATCTGCAGCAATATTTGCCAGAGATCGATGGGGAATTTCAATTTCAAGTGACAGTGATTCCATGCTAAGTTTTTCGAAAATATAGATAAATCTTAAAAGTTTCAGCTAATATATCAGTTTTTGAAAATAATGTTGCACTTTCCTTTATTTAAAAATAATATATTATACATAATATATCAAATCAAATTATTCTCAAGCAATTAAAGGAGGTGTGCCAATGTAAAACTGATCAATCCAAATCGTATCTATAATTGATTTTATCAAAAGACCGAGGTCGAATCGTTTCCCCATTCATGATGCGGGAAATTCGTACGTGTGGCTCGAAACATAATGTTATTCTGGTTGGAAGTGGAAACGGTCAAAGCCGTTCGCTATAAGTGTCGCATGTGAGGCCCGTATCAATTCAATCAAAGTAGAAGTTCATGGAACAATAGGGTTCCGGGGAAACCACTTCATCATAACTTTCAAGGAGAATTATTATGAAATACATAGCAAAGATAGTACTGGTTGGTCTGACGATAGTTGTTTCTTTCGTCTCAGCGATCGTTGAAACGGAAGCAGCCGAAAAGCGCATGGTAATTTATGCCTCTCATCCCACGAAGCTGGTTGACTACTTTGTAGAGAGGTTCAAAGAAAAATATGGCAATATCGAGGTCGATCTCATTACTGGCGGTACCGGGGAATTACTGGGTAGAGTCCAGGCTGAAAAAAACCGCCCACAGGGAGACATCATGTTTGGAGGTGGCTCCTATACAGGGGGTTCAGCACCTGAACTTTTTTTACCGTACGATTCTCCAGCACTTGATGGTATATCACCGGCTTTTCACGATCCGAAAGGATACAATGCACCATTTGACGCCTTTACGATGATAATTGTTTACAATAAAAACCTTGTATCAGAGGACGAAGTTCCTCAGCGATGGTCGGACTTGACTGATCCGAAGTGGAAGGGCCGTGTAGTACATGCAAATCCAGCAGCATCTAGTTCCGCTTATGCTGCATTGGTTACTTGGGTTGAGATTGGTGGCTGGGATCTGGTTGAAGCATTAGCTAAGAATCAAATTATCGTGAATAGCTCTAGTATCCCATTCACTCAGGTGGGACAGGGAGAGAATGCGCTGGGTGTAACATATGAAGAAGGCGCGTTCAAATGGATCCCTTCCGGAAATGTTGGGATTGTTTACCCTAAAGACGGTATGGCATTGTTGCCCGGTGGTCTTTTCCTGATTCGTGACAGTCCAAATCCTATAAATGCGAAACTGTTCGCAGATTTTGTTTTAGCGCACCCACAACAAAGTGCATTAGCTACTGAGTTTCTAGGAAGACGCCCCACACACAAGGATGTAAAACTAAATCCCGCAATGGTTCGTGTAGATGAGTTGAACCTCATGAAGTATCCGATGGAGGATGCGATTTCAAAGAAGAAAGAATATCTCGCTAAATGGAAGAAGGTCATGATGAGAACTCGTTGATTTGAAGAAATGTTTAGTGCAGGGATTGGTTGCAAAATAACCTTAAGAAAGTGCCCCCTCTTTTTATGAATTAGGTGGCACAGTTTGGTTCAGAGCTTTTTTTGTTGAGCCATCGTTTCCGGAGATGCCATTCTGGATGATCTCCAAACGATGGCTTCCCTTTAAACAACAGTCACGTACGACCTAGCGTTTAAATATGGAATAAAAAGATCCTACATCCTAAGATCTATAAATTTCAACGGTCGGCCCATTATATCCAATAATGAAAACAGTATTTTATAAATTATAAAATACTGATTTATCATTTATAATATTGATATAATTAATGAAAGTATTTTTTATGCTAAGCGTTAACTGATGAATATAAATTGAAGTTATTTTTACAAAACAGATGAATTTTTAAAAGAGAACTAGATGACTACTGATTCTTCAACGCGACTACGAATAGCTAATTTAACCATAAAATTCCCCGGTACCGTAGCAGTCGATAATGCCAGCATAGATGTAAAACCAGGTGAATTTTTTACGCTGTTGGGGCCAAGTGGTTGTGGTAAAACCACTTTACTTAGGACGATTGCAGGCTTTTGTCATCAGAACGAAGGTCACATTTACTTCAATGATAGGTTAGTAGATTTGCTCCCAGCTCATCGACGTGATACCGGTATGGTTTTCCAGAACTATGCCGTGTTTCCTCATCTCACAGTCTGGCAAAACATTGCCTACGGATTGAGAGCTAGACGGGTACCAAAACAGGAAATGTCTGAACGGATCAAGGAAGCTATACGCTTGGTAGATCTCATCGGATACGAGGAGCGAAAACCAAGCCAACTTTCAGGGGGACAGCAACAGCGTGTCGTGGTGGCGAGGGCGACAGTCGTACGACCACAGATCCTGCTCATGGATGAACCGTTGGCCAACCTTGACGCCAAATTACGTGTACGTTTACGAGAGGAATTGAGGGAGTTGCAGCGCGAACTAGGTATCACCACGATATACGTAACTCACGATCAGGAAGAAGCATTAAGTATTTCAGATCGAATCGCAGTTATGTGGATGGGCAAAGTGCAGCAAATTGGTTCCCCAATGGAAGTATATCGCCATCCTGTGTCAAGAAGTGTCGCAGAATTCGTGGGGGAAGGTACTTTTTTCACTGGAGTTGTTCGCCACAAGAACGACGATGAGATTACCGTTGAACTCGAGGATGGGAAACGTTTAGTATCTGATTCTTTGTCGGGATTAGAAACAACGGAAGGTGAGTCAGTTGGCCTCGGTTTTAGACCACAAGATGCCAAAATTGTCATAAATCCAGCACCAAATGTGGAGAATATTCTGACCGGTACGGTTATTCAAAAGATGTATTTTGGAGGATTGGTGCGGTACAACTTGGAGACTTCCTCTGGATTACAACTGCAAGCGGAAGAATATGCACCAATCCGGGATGGTAGTAACAATGAAGGAGATACCATAAGTATCTCCATACCACGTGATCGATTGATGGTTTTTCCAGTGGGAGAGGAAGAGGAGATTGGACAATGATTCATAGGAGACTTCAAATGTTCCGCGACCGGTATCTTGACTTCTGGGGGATCGTCACTATTGGGTCGATTGTTATCATTGCCGTTCTGTTGATTTTTCCATTAACTCGACTGATCCTAGCCAGCTTCATGACGCAAGAGGGCACTTTTACCTCGACCGATAACTTTTCAATTATTGAGACATACATTGAGTTTTTCAGCGAACCGTACTATTACGAAACACTACTCAACAGTTTCTTTGTGAGCATTTTGGCAACTATTTTTTCTGTTATCATCGGTGTTCCAGTTGCGTATCTCATTCACAGAATTGCCATTCCTGGTAAAATTTTTATCCGAGTCGCGATTGTCCTCACATTTGTATCACCACCATTTATAGGCGCGTATGCATGGATATTGTTGCTTGGCAGAAACGGAGTGATTACAGGATGGCTACAAATGATTGGCATTACATTGCCCAGCATATACGGCTGGGGTGGAATCGTCTTAGTCTTTACTTTACAATCATTTCCATTTGTTTTTCTCATGATGTTGTCAGGTTTACGATCCGTGGATCAGAGCCTTGAAGACGCTGGCATCAACATGGGTAGGTCTCCTTTTGGTGTCTTCTGGACGGTCATTTTACCCTTAGTTATTCCTTCGATTTCAACCGGTGCCCTACTGGTTTTTGTGACGACCTTTTCCGATTTTGGGACACCAATGATAATTGGTGAGGGATATCGAGTTCTTGCGTCCTTGGTTTACCGGGAGTTTATTAACGAGTTCGGCGGCAATCCGAGACTTGCGAGTACTTTATCCATTCTGTTGCTAACAGTAACCTTCGGAGCACTTCTAATCCAAAGACAGTTCGCGAGACGAGCGTCTTTTGATCAAGAAACTGTTACGCCTTTGGGATTACGAAAAGTCAGCACCACAAAGATGGTAATTGCAACTGTTATAGTCTATACAATTGTTTTTACTGCGTTTTTACCATCTCTCACAATTGTGGTCTCATCGTTTCTGGAATCCCGTGGGCCATTGCTTATAGGGGAATTCACCTTGGACGGGTATCTCACAGCTACTCGATTACCAGCGGCGTTCCGTAATTCTCTTGTGCTTGTGTTGGTTTCCACTGCCCTATGTGTGGTTATAGGTACTCTAATGGGATACGTTGTCGTACGACGTAAAAATAGGATAACTGCGATTATCGATACTATGTCAATGACCCCCTACGCAGTAGCCGGTGTAGTGATGGGCGTTTCAATTTCGATCTCCTTTGGTGGAGATCCGTTTTTCCTTTACGGGACAAGTCTTATTCTTATCCTGTCGTATTTCATACGACGTTTACCATACACAGTGCGTTCAGTATCAGGATTCCTGTATCAAATGGGGGCGCAAACAGAGGAAGCATCTATAAATCTTGGAGTGCCACCGGGTCGTACCTTTCTTCAAGTTACTCTTCCACAGATTGCACCAGCAGTTCTATCTGGAGCACTATTAACCATGGCAACGATCGCACGGGAGTTTAGTTCGACTGTTATTCTCTATTCTGGTCGGACCCGGACATTGCCGGTAGAGGTGTTTGCCCAAGTCCTACAGGGGAATTTTGCGGATGCTTCTGTCGTTGGTACCGTCCTAATAGCGTTTACGCTTGTACCGATAGTTGTTCTTTTCAAGGTATTCGGCAAAAATGAGCAGGCTCTCCTGTGAGGGGGGCATATTTAAATTGTTTATAACACCTGATATGAGGACTGCAAGAGGTAAATTTTTGTACCAATCAAAAAGACACATGTGGGTAATGAACAATAACAGATACCAACTAAATCGCTAAAATGGAAGAAACTGCACGAATTGCCGTTGTCGGTGCCGGATGGTGGGCCTGCGAATTCCACATCCCGCATGTATTGCAGAACCCCAATGCTGAACTGGTTTCTGCTGTAAGGCTAGGAGTCGATGAACTTAACCACATCAAGAACCGTTTCAATATTCCTCATGTTTCCGAGAATCACCGTGATGTTTATTCTCAAAATCCGGATGGGGTGATTGTGTCATCACCGCACACATTCCACTTTGAACATGCGAAAACTGCATTGGAGAACGGATGTCATGTTTTGGTGGAAAAGCCTATGGTAACCGAAACTCAGGAGGCCGGTGATTTGAGCAAAATGGTGGAACAAAGCAGAAAGATTTTAATGACTCCTTATGGTTTGAACCATACCCGCTACATGGAACTAGCGGCGGATCATATTCGAAATGGTCAGATCGGCAAGATCAAGCACATTATTTTACATATGTCTTCAGCATTGATGGATTTATTCGGTGGTGAACCAATGTTGGAGACTAAGAACCATATGTACAGACCGGCGGCCTCAACTTGGTCTGATCCAAAACAGGCGGGCGGCTATGGATGGGGGCAAATGACTCATGCTTTGGCTGCTTTGTTTTTCGTGACAGATCTTGAACCTATGGCAGTCCATGCGATAGCAGGCATATCTCCAACCGGGGCGGATTATTTTGATGCTGGTGTCCTACGCTTCACTCAAGAGGCTACTGGAACTATTTCAGGTGCCGCTGGATTGCCTAAACACTGTCCGCCGCAGTTGGATCTCAAAGTTTATGGCAGTGAGGGTATGTTGTTACTCGATGTGGAGGAAGGCCGCGAGCGTTTGCAAATCCGCCGTTTCGATGAAAACGATACGATTGAAACTATGGAACTTGGTGAAGGATTCGGTTCTTATTCCACTCAGGAATCTGTCAACCGTTTCATCACGCTGTGCCGGGGCGGGCAGGCCCGCAACTGTGGAGATCATGTCGTGGGATCAAAAACTGTTCAAGTCCTGAAAGCAATGTATGAATCAATCTCAACTGGGAACACAGTAAAATGCAAATAACTAATCCCAATGTCCTGAAAGATGACTATGAACAGCAGGGTTTCGTTATAGTCAATGAATTATTTGAAAAAGGGGAGATTGCAGAGTTCCAGCGAGTTACAAACGAGTTGGTGGAACAGTCGAAAAGCCATCAGAAATCAGACACAAAATTCGATTTGGAACAAGACCACTCGGCAGCCTCCCCACGCGTACAGCGGATAAAAATTCCGCACAAACAGAGCGAGGTGTTTGGCAGGGCGGTTCGGAATCCTAAAATGCTACGTGTGTTGAAAATCCTACTTGGAGAAAATGTACGTTTCCGGAACAGCAAACTCAACATCAAAGCAGCTCATGGAGGCTCTGCTGTGGACTGGCATCAGGACTGGGCGTTTTATCCGCACACCAATACCGATTTGTTGGCAGTAGGGATCATGATTGACGATATTGACGAAGACAATGCTCCTTTGATGGTGGTTCCACAAAGTCATCTTGGGAAAACCTTAAACCACCACCATAAGGGAATTTTCAGTGGTTCTGTTGACTTAAAAAATGAAGGAATCGATATTTCTGCAGCTGTCAAAATTACAGGTAAAGCAGGTTCCGCAAGCTTTCATCACGTAAAAACACTTCATGGATCAAGTCCGAATTCTTCAAACCGTACACGCAGGCTGTTACTATTTGAATTTGCTGCTGCAGATGCCTGGCCGTTGGTTGATTTTGAAGTCTATGGTGATTTTTCAGAGTACAAAGAAAAAATAGTGATTGGCAAAAACACTCTGCAACCTCGTTGTGAAAATGTGGACATGATTATGCCTTACCCAAGACCCACGAATCCAGATTCAATTTATAGAATTCAAGAGTCTCGTAAAAAATGAGCAACTGAGAAGCAAACATAATGCATCGCATTGATTCAAATCAGTAGAGGAAAATGAAGATGAGCAATACATCGTTTGCCTGGGTTCTGGAAGTAAGACCCGGATATGAGGAAGAGTACAAGAAAAGACATGAGGAAATCTGGCCGGAAATGGTTGAAATGCTTCACGAGTCCGGAGTAAAAAATTATTCGATTTTCCGGCATGGATTGACGCTGTTCGGTTATTTTGAAACTGAGGATTTGGAAAAAACCATTGCACACATCAACCAAAGTGATATTAACCGGAAGTGGGGTGAATATATGACGCCTATAATGAAAATAGATATGGACACTAAAATCAATTTCCCGTTTCTACTTCCGCTTCAGTGGCACATGGAGTGATGACATCAATCAAATAAGATACTATGACTTTGAAAACTTCTAATCAGCCCATTCTGGAGGTACTTAACATCTCAAAGCGTTTTGATATGACTCAAGCGCTATCTAACGTTTCCTTGAAAATGTATCCTGGGGAAATACACGCACTTGTCGGTGAAAATGGTGCTGGTAAATCAACTTTGATTAAAATTCTTACTGGAGTCCAGCAGGCCGATCAAGGTGAATTAAGACTTTCAGGAGCTCCCGTCAAGATCAGCAACTCCCAAGAAGCTCAGACCTACGGTATTGCGGCTATCTATCAAGAACCGTTGCTATTTCCAGACCTCGATGTTGCAGAAAATATTTTTATCAGCCATCAAGATCATGGATTTTTTGTGCATTGGGACAAGATGTACAAAGAAGCTGAAAAAATACTCAGTGGTTTGGGAGTCCGCATAGATGTCCACAATTCTGCAAGCGGATTGACTCTTGCGGCTCAACAGGCTGTAGAAATTGCCAAAGCCATTTCGCTGAATGTTAGAGTACTGATCATGGATGAACCGACAGCATCGTTGTCAGACCACGAGGTAAAACAGCTATTCCGAACTGCTAGGCAACTCAAGCAAGAAAAAAACGTTGCCATTTTGTTCATCAGTCACAGACTTGAAGAAGTTTTTGAAATCGCAGATCGGATCACAGTTCTGCGTGACGGCAAGCACATTTCGACCAGACCTCTTTCCACTGTCACCAAGGAGAGCCTCGTGAGGGAGATGGTTGGACGGGATGTGGATCAGTTCTACGCAACAAGGAAAACTAGAGCAGTTGGTAAACGGATTTGCTCGGTAAAAAATCTTTCAAAAGAGTCAACGTTCTACGATATAAGTTTTGATTTACACGTAGGAGAAATACTTGGATTTGCTGGTCTTGTCGGTTCGAGCCGAACTGATGTTGGATTGGCAATGTTCGGTATCAATCCTGCTGATTCAGGAAGCATTGAACTTGATGATAATATTGTGGAAATTAACTCTCCACAAACTGCAAAGAAACTCGGAGTCGCCTACATGACTGAAGACCGGCATCAGTTGGGTCTGGCAATGCCTATGTCAGTAACTTCAAACATAACACTCGCTTCTTTAAACCAATATCTCAACCGTTACGGAATCATTAAGAGAGAGAAAGAGGGAAAGACCGCCAAAGAGTTCAAAAACCGTTTGCAAATCAAAACTCCTTCGCTTGAGCAAGAAGTTGGCACACTATCTGGCGGTAACCAACAGAAAGTGATGTTCAGTAAATGGCTAAACACCAAACCGAAAATCATCATTTTGGACGAACCGACTAGAGGGATTGATGTTGGAGCGAAGGCTGAGGTGCATGCAATGATACATGAATTGGCTGAAAAAGGACTCTCCATTATCTGCATTTCCTCGGACCTCCCGGAAGTGTTGGCCATGAGTGACCGGATATTGATAATGCGGGAAGGTCGGCAGATGGGAATTTTGGCAAGTCGGGAAGCAACACAGGAATCAGTTCTGTCCTTAGCGATGGGACAGAAGATCGGCATTTCATGAACGACCTTTTACGCAAACTACGGCCTGAAAGATTGAGAGAGTTGGTCTTGCTACTGCTCATACTCGTGGTGTTGATTTTCTTTTCCACTGTAATAGAACATTACCTCAACGCACGTTTGTTCAACAGAGTGTCAACGAGTGTTGCCATACTAGGCGTACTGGCCATCGCACAGACTTTGGTGATTTTAACGCGTAACATCGATTTATCAGTAGGTTCCATGGTGGGATTCACAGCTTACTTTGTCGGTCAGCAGCTTTCTCAAAACAATGAAATAACACCACTTGTCGCAATTCTTATGGCAATTGGAGTTGGTGCTTTGATGGGGAGTTTCAACGGTTTCCTAGTGGCCGTTTGTCGTATTCCCGCCATCATTGTCACTTTAGGAACGATGGCTCTGTATCGAACATTGCTCGTAGAATATTCAGATGCCCAGACCGTACTCACAGTCAATCTGCCAAAGTGGTTATTGGATTTGCCGAGGGTCAATGTTTTAAGTTACGAGCGTTTGAATCTTCGATTGATGGTGGCAGGGATGTTCATTGTGGTTATACTCTTCCAACTTATACTGCGTAACACATCTTTTGGTAGAAAACTCTATGCTGTCGGCTCTAATCCAGAAGCAGCTAGAAACTCAGGTTTCCCAAACCAGAAAATAATATTTACAGCCTTCGTTTTATGTGGTTCGCTAGCCGGATTGACCGGGTTTATGTTCTTGGCTCGTTTTGGGAATATTACGGTGGTAGCCGGAAGTGGTCTCGAGCTCAAGTCAGTTGCCGCTGTAGTTGTAGGAGGAGTCAACATCTTTGGTGGTTCCGGAAGTATCTTTGGCGCAGTGCTGGGTGCTGTCATGATCGATTTACTGGAAAACAGTCTGATACGCTGGTTGCAGATCAGCGAATTCTGGCGAGACGCCATGCTTGGAATCTTAATTCTGACTTCAGTTGCAACTGACAGTGTTATTATGAAACGCTTTCGTAACTATCGTTTGAAAAAACTGTCACAAACAAATTCTTGATTATCTTGAAAACACTTAAATGTCTATTATTTTGAATAAATTGAAAAGCTGGGAAGGATTCCTGAGCCTGATCCTGATATCAGTCATCTTGGTTAACTCCCTCAATTCTGAATCCTTTCTGAGTATTGACAATCAGATCAACTTGTTCGAATTGTCAGTAGAAAAAATTATAGTCGCCTTAATCATGGTCTTTATCATCCTGAATGCAGAAATTGATCTTTCAGTGGCTTCAATGATGGGGCTTTCTGCATGTGCTTTGGGTTGGTTAGTGGATTCTGGAACCCCTATGATTCTGGCATTAGGATTGTGCCTGCTCATTGGGGCGATGGGCGGAGCCTTCAATGGTTACTGGATCACGGTGTTCAAACTGCCTTCTCTCGTTGTGACATTAGCTATGTTGATCGGGTTCAGAGGCTTGGCACGTGTGTTGGTTGAAGACCGTTCAATTCGTGTGTTTCCATCGTGGTTTGAAGCTTTGGGTCAGCAACCAATTTTGGGACCAATCCCCCTTTCGATAATTATATTCTTAGGATTGCTGATATTAGCCGTGATTATCCTAAAATTCACCGGTTTCGGCCGTTATGTTTACTTCATAGGCATTAATCAGAATGTGGCTTTATACTCCGGGATTAACGTTTCCAGAGTTAAAATGATTTTATTCACAGCATCAGGAATTATTTCCGCATTGGCTGGAATTCTCTTTGCTGCACGTTTAGGTGCCGTTCGTGGGGACATGGGACTTTCCTTTGAATTGGATATCATCACTATGGTACTACTTGGAGGAGTAAGCATTTTCGGGGGTTCAGGAAGTATCAATGGGGTAATACTTTCAATTCTGATTGTGCTTTATTTGAGAAACGGAATGTCATTAAGCAATATCACGGGTCATATACAAACAGGGGTTATTGGGGGTTTGTTAATCCTTTCAGTCTTGATCCCCAATCTGCAGAAAATGATTCATGACTTTTTGAACCAACGTCGAAAGCAACTTCAATGAAGAATGAAAAACTTTCGTCTCAATCATCAAACCCCTATGCAATGAGGAGGTAATGCTTATGAATCAATAAAAAAAATCTTAATCCATTTATTTTTTAATCCTAAACCAAGGAGAAATTATGTTTTACCGTAAAATGATAACACTTGTCCCATTGTTTGCAATGCTCATTGGGAGCATGGCAATGGGGCACACTATCGCCAATAAAGGCCAAAGGGCAGATTTGGTATTGATGCCAAAATTTCTTGGCATATTGGTCTTTGATCAGGCTAACAAAGGTGCCAAGGAAGCCCACTCCGAATTGAAGAATCCGGGCAAATTGTTGTTTCTCGGTCCAACACCGGAGAATAGCGTTGCCGGTCAGATAGAAATACTGACTACAGCAACCACACAAGGGCAGGACGGTATTATGATCTCAAACAATGCCGGTGACCAAATTGTTCCTGCAGCTAGGAAAGCCCGTGCAAAGGGCATGACGGTCGTGACCTGGGACTCGCCTATTCCATCTTCGGATGGCGAGCAATTGTTCATCGCTCAGGTAGACTTCAATGAAACAGGAACAGTAATGGCTGATATGGCATTGCGTATAATCGGCCCCTCCGGTGGTGAGTTTGCAGTGCTTTCTGCTTCACCGGATGCCTCAAACCAAAATGCTTGGAATGCTGCCATGAAGGAAGCTTTGAAGGCTCCTAAATATTCCAAGATTAAGCTGGTCGATTTGGTCTTTGGCGATGATCAATCAGAGAAAAGTTATAACCAAGCACTTGCTTTACTCGACAAACATCCTAACCTAAAGTTGATTATGGCCCCGACCACAGTCGGAATTGCGGCTGCGGCAAAGGCAATGCAGGATGAAGGGTTGTGCGATAAAGTCAAGGTGAGTGGTTTGGGGTTGCCGGCCGAAATGGTGAGCTACACCATGAACGGTTGTGCTCCTGAGTTTGCTCTCTGGAGTTTTGTTGATTTAGGCTACCTTTCTTATTATGCCACATATCTTCTGGCCACAAAGCAGATTGAGGGCATTGCTGGAGAAACCTTCAAAGCCGGAAGGTTGGGCTACTACACGATTGAAAAAGATCCTACCCGCGACAAAGGCTTGCGCGTGATGATGGGTCCCTTCACCGTGTACAACAAGGATAACGTGGAAGCCTCTGCAAAATAACGCTGGTGTAATCATGTAATTCGGGGAGTGTTGAAAAACACTCCCCACAACAATTTTCAGTATCCAAAAAATTAATTCGTTTTAAATAACAGGTGTTTTTATGAATAAAATTGATCTGCAAAACCGACGTGCTGTTGTTACCGGTGGTGCTCAGGGTATCGGACGGGCTATTGCTGAACGCTTTCTTGCTTCAGGAGCTTCAGTTTGCCTCTGGGATCGCGATGAACCATTAGTTCGCAAAACCGCAAGTACTCTTGCTTCAATAGGCAATGTGGAAGTCGTTGTGATGGATGTTACCGATTTAGATTCCGTGAGGAATGCCGTCCGAAAAACTCAAGACGCTCTAGGAGGCATTGACCTTCTCATCTGCAATGCAGGTATCGCCGGACCCTCAGGTAAACTTTGGGAGTATCCACCAGAGGAATGGCAAAAGGTTATAGATATCGATCTGACTGGGGTCTTCAACTGCTTGCACGTAGTGACTCCTTTAATGATTGAACAAGACTATGGAAGAATCGTAAATGTCGCCTCTGTCGCCGGAAAGGATGGGAATCCTAACGCAGGTCCGTACAGTGCGGCCAAGGCTGGAGTAATCGCTTTGACTAAATCTCTTGGAAAAGAACTGGCCGAATATGATATCGCCGTAAACTGCATTACACCGGCTGCAGCTAAAACACAGATTTTTGAACAAATGAGTGAAGAACACATTCAGTATATGTTGAGTAAAATTCCGCGCAACCGTTTTTTAAAAGTTGAGGAAGCTGCTTCGATGGTGGCTTGGCTCTGTTCCGCTGAAAACTCCTTCACCACCGGGGGCGTCTTTGATTTGAGCGGTGGACGTTCTACTTATTGAAGAGGTAAGATGAAACGAGTTAAAATCATTGATGTCCGGGCTTATGTCCTGGAACAAACCGGTTGCGGCGGAGATTATCATGACCGTGAACAGGGGCACTGGTTGGTGGATACCCTGATTGCAACTCCAATGTCAGCATATCCAGAGTACAAACAATCCCGTACCAGCTTTGGCATCAACGAGATGAAAAGTATCGTCGTTGAGATTGAAACTTCGGATGGATTGGTCGGAATCAGTGCTGGACAAGGCGGTGCACCCGCTTGTTACATAATTGAGCAACACTTCCGGCGTTTCATAGTCGGTCAAGACCCAAGGAACTTGAATCGCATCTGGGATCAGATGTTCCGAGCCAGCAGGTATTATGGAGGCAAGGGGCTACCGCTCTGGGCGATCAGTGCCGTCGATTTGGCCCTCTGGGATTTACTGGGACTGCTCCGACAAGAACCAGTTTATCAAATGATCGGTGGCGCTGTGCGGGAGGAGATCGAACTTTATTGCACGGGAATCCGTCCGGATGTGGCTAAAGAGGCTGGGTTCATTGGAGGAAAAATGCCATTGCCCTATGGCCCTGCAGATCGCCGGATGGGTCTGAATGCCAATGTGAAGCAATTCCGTGAAATGCGTGACCAGGTCGGCCCTGATTTTCAACTGATGGCAGACTGTTGGATGTCGCTTGACGTGCCCTATGCAGTAGAATTGTCCTACGCTCTTCAGGAGATCGGCATATATTGGATGGAGGAGGCTTTGCATCCCGATGATTTCGACGGCTACAAGCTACTCAAAGAACGAGTCCCATGGATGCGTTGGACTTCCGGAGAACATGAGTACACCCGTTACGGATTTCGGAAGTTAATCGAAGGCCGTTCCGTTGACATCCTCCAACCCGATGTCATGTGGTGCGGCGGATTGACGGAATTGTTGCGCATCTCAGCCATGGCCGCCGCGTATGACATTCCTGTGGTGCCTCACGGCAGTGGCGCATACAGCTATCACTTTGTCGTCACTCAACCCCACTGCCCATTCTGCGAGTATCTGAACACCAGCACGGATTGCCTGAGCTTTCCTCCGGTATTTGGAAACATGTTTGAGAATGAAATCCTTCCCAGGAATGGAAAAATCAAATTGACGGATGATCCAGGTTGGGGGCTGAAGCTAAATCGCAAGGATTTGGTGCTGAACAGGGTTTCTCCGGCATCCGAACGAAAGGGAGAATGAAAATGGAGATTTGGGATCCACATTTTCATCTGTGGGATGTCTCGGAAAATACGCTCTCCGGACATGATTCCAGTCAGCTTTTCGCACCTAATGACAACCCGGTTTATTCTTGGGATTTGTACGCACAGGACATGCTCTCGGCAGGTTCCGGTTTTGAACATACCGGGGGTGCTTTCATTGAAGCGGTCAGTGTCTGTCACGTCGGAGTCACGGGGGATGAATTTACTTCTGCATGTCTGCTTGAAACTAGCTGGGTTTCCAAACAATTGCTCAACTCAAATAATTGCTGTATCATTGTTTCTTCTGCACCTCTTGAGGATGCGAATGCCGGAAAGATTATAGCCCAACTGGCTGAGAACCCTCGTGTTCGTGGAATCCGGCAAATCCTCAACCACGAACCTTCATGGCCAAGAAATGAACAGCTTGGAGATTTGCTTTGCAATCCGAAGTGGCAAGATGGGTACGCCGAGTTAAAAAAACATTCGTTTTCCTTTGATTTTCAGTTGAATCCGCATCAATTCAAGGATGTTGTCCGCTTGGTGGAAAAACATCCGGAAATCCCGGTCATAATCGGCCATTTGGGAAGTCCCACCCTTGATGATCTCACTGAAAATAATGCTGTGTACTGGGACGGGTTAAAAGCTTTTTCTGATCTGGAAAAGACCTTTATTAAAATATCAATGCTTTCCTACATTGACGAGAATTGGGAACACAATTCATTGGTTCAGGAAACTGTGATTAGAGTGATCGATTTATTTGGAATTGACCGCTGTTTTTTCGCTTCAAATTTTCCTGTTGAGAAATATTTTGGCTGGAATGCCGACAGTTTATATAAAGCCTTTGTAAATTTAATCGATCATCAATACAGTCAGAAAGATCAACAAAAACTATTTGCAGAGAATGCCAAAAAAGCCTATCGTATTGAAACAATACAACGATGACCTTCCCGTGATCGGCTTGACCAAATCTATTGCGGCGGATTTTATCACTCAAAACATTAGCTGTAATGCCATTTGTCCTGGAACCGTGGAATCACCGTCTCTTCAGGCACGTATAAAAGCACAGGGCGGAAATTACGAAGATGTACTCTCAGCATTCATAGCGCGTCAACCAATCGGAAGAATAGGTACACCCGAAGAAATCGCAGCTTTAGCCGTTTATCTGGCGTCAGATGAATCTTCATACACGACCGGTGTAGCATGGAGCATCGACGGCGGTATGACGTGAAAATAATTTAACTTAAAAATAAAACAATCATGAAATTACTAAGATATGAAATGCCTGCCTCAGGAGCTTCCGGCGGAAATGAAAAACCGGGAATGCTTGATGACACAGGGGTTCTCCGTGACCTTTCAGGAGTAGTCAATGACATTGCAGGTGAAACTCTACTTCCGGAAAACATCGAACGTCTGAGAAACACAGATCCCG